>LQYC01004521.1_pt1 | contig 55078 bp, 47 predicted proteins | sample 661771 | NCBI WGS metagenome assembly LQYC01 (sample SAMN03483023, study PRJNA281117) | bioreactor metagenome | isolation source: benzene-degrading methanogenic enrichment culture from a contaminated... | place: USA: oil refinery in Oklahoma | collected 2011-05
ATATCTTTGTTGTCTCCTCGTCATACTCCTCGACGTACTAAAACGTACGCCTGCGTCGATTCCTCGTCGCCGCCTCGATCTGCTTTTGAATGCAACGTGGTATAAAAGCTTTTATTCATTCCGGTTGATCTTTTACCCGTTAGAAATTGCTCCTTTAGATATTTTCTATCTAACGGGGTGAAGAAGCGCAAGCTCTCTCCCAAAATCATTCCCGGTTATTTAGATATGAATTTACTCCAATCCATGTTAAGGTAATCGATATAATCTTATCGGTTTTATTGGGAGTTTTTCCATGCCATCACATTCTTGTCTTTACCTGATTGACGGGAGTTCCACCATCTATCGGGCTTACTTTGCCCTTAAAAATTTGTCGAGTTCCAAGGGATTTCCTACCAACGCAATCTATGGATTTACCGCCATGTTGGTAAAGCTCTTGGAGGATTATCACCCCGAATATTTAGGGATCGTGTTTGATTCTAAAGGGCCAACCTTTCGCCACAAAATGTATGATAATTACAAAGCGACCCGACCGGGTATGCCGGATGACCTCAGTATTCAGATTCCGTATATCAAACAAATTGTTCATGGTTTTAGGATTAACGCTTTGGAACTTGAAGGGTGTGAGGCGGATGATGTGATCGGAACGATAGCCAAGCAAGCAAGCGCGGCTGACGTTCCTACCATTATAGTTTCGAGCGATAAAGATTTTTGTCAACTCATAGATGAAAACATCAGTATTTTTGATCCCCGCATCAATAAAGCTTCCGGTATCAAAGAAGTTCAGGAGCGGTTTGGAGTTACTCCGGATAAGGTGGTTGAAGTTTTAGGTTTGTCAGGGGATGCATCGGATAACATTCCGGGAGTAGCGGGGATCGGAGAAAAGACAGCGATTAAATTGATCCAACAGTACCAGGCAATAGAAAATCTTTATGCTCACCTCGAAGAAATCAAAGAGCAAAACGTGAGAAATAAACTAAAGCAAGGGTATGAAAGCGCCTGCCTGAGTAAGGATTTGGTTGCGATTGATACCAAGCTTTCTTTACCCTTTGACCTGCAACTTTTTCGGACAAATAAGCCTGATCCGAATATTTTGGAGCCGATTTTTAAAGAATTAGAATTCAGCCGATTTCTCAAGGAGATAATTCCTCAAAAGCCCCGTGAACAAAAAAACTATCACCCCGTCTTAACGGAAGAAGATTTTCAAAAAATGCTTCTTATCCTCAAGAATGCCGAGGCCTTCTCTTTGGTATTAGGAAAAATCTCTTCTGATTCGTTCTTGACGGAGGTGACAGGCCTTGCTTTCTCTTGCGCGCCTCAGCAGACCTTTTATATCTCGATAGATGATGGGGGGGTAAACCCTGATGGAATCTTCATTGGTTTAAAGCCGGTATTAGAGGATAGCCGAATAAAAAAATATGGACACAATATCAAACAAGACTATAGTATCCTTTTTCGCAAGGGCATCACGCTCCAGGGTATCGGAGGAGATACCTTGGTCGCTTCGTATCTTCTCAACCCGTCTCGAAAGAACCATGAGCTTAAAGATATTGCTTTTGAGAATATGGATTACCAGATGCTTACCTACGCTGATCGTGTTCGGTCAGGGAAAACCCGTCTTCCGTTAAACAGAAAACCTGAAGCGAACAGTGGTGAACATTTGGCTGAGGAGGCAGAGGTTATTTTTTTGCTCGCCGGACTCCTTTTCCCAGGGCTCAGAAAAAAGGGTTTGGATACACTGTTTTTCGGAATTGAAATGCCTCTGGGAGAGGTCCTGGCCCGGATGGAGCAGGCGGGAATAAAAATAAATCCGGAATTATTATTTTCCATGTCCCGGGAATTCGCCGAAAAACTCAAAGACCTGGAGGAGAAGATTTGCGCGTTAGCAGGCGTTCGTTTTAACATCAACTCGCCCCAGCAGCTTAGCGAGGTGCTGTTCGAAAAGCTTAACCTTCCGGTTATCGCGCGCACCAAGACGGGATTTTCCACCAATGTTGACGTGCTCGCCAAACTGTCGCGGGTGCACGAAATGCCTGCTCTGGTGTTGGAGTATCGCAGCCTGGCCAAACTGAAATCCACCTATAGTGATGCGTTGCCTAAGCTTATCAATCCCGAAACGGGACGGATACACACCACGTTTAGTCAAACAACAACAGCCACCGGAAGATTAAGCAGCAGTGATCCTAACCTCCAGAATATTCCGATCAGGGGAGAGTGGGGAGAAAAAATTCGACAGGCGTTTGTGACGGAAGAAGGGTTTGTTTTAGTCTCCGCGGATTATTCCCAGATTGAGTTGAGGATCATGGCCCATCTTTCCGGCGATAAAAATTTGAAGGAAGCCTTCTCCCAGCGTCATGATGTTCACACCCGGACGGCGTCGGAAATATTCCAGGTGCCTCTGGAAGAGGTTACTTCAGAAATGCGGCGGGAGGCAAAGGTCATCAATTTTGGGGTCATGTACGGCATGAGCCATATGGGCCTTTCGGAAGAGCTGGGGATAACCAGGGGAGAAGCAAAAAAATATATTGAAAGCTATTTTCAAAAATACCAGGGAGTAAAAGACTATATTGACAAAACACTTGCCATCGCCCGGGAACAAGGCTATGTGACGACCCTTTCCAAGCGTATTCGGTATATTCCCGAAATAAACAGCAGCAACCGGATGGCGCGTGAGTTTGCCGAACGGGTTGCTGTGAACACCCCTATTCAAGGAACAGCAGCGGATATAATAAAAATAGCCATGATCCGGATCGATGAGCGGATTAAACAGGAAAAGGTTAATGCCCGGATGATCCTCCAGATTCATGATGAGCTTTTGTTTGAGACGGCAAAAACTGATCTCCATAAGCTTATGACGCTGGTCAGGGAAGAGATGGAAGGGGCAATGGAGCTTAACGTGCCGATTGAGGTGAGCGTGGGATACGGAAAAAACTGGCACGAGGCGCATTAAAGGGTACTTGTCCAGGTGAGCGAGACGTGCTCTGTCTCCTTTTGCTTTCCGAGAATTTTTTCCGTTTTGATTTGTCATTCCGCACGTGATGCGGAATCCAGAATTGAAGGGCGGGTTAAACTCCGCAATTTGCGGGACGAATCTGCCGGTTAAACGGTTTTTCTTGACTTTTTCCAAAAGTTATTTAATAAATCGGAAAAAAACCTGAAAAAAGGGAATTAGAGGATGAAAGAAAAAACAGAATAAACACCTGTTGGCTTGAATGACCAATAGGTGTTTTTTATTTTGGCAACCTTGAAAAATTATTCTCTTCTAAAAAAACGCGCCTCAATCAAATCTCAATTATTAGTTTGACACATGACAGAAAAATATTACGCCCATACGAAAGAAGGCTGCCCGCCGGAAGAATGGCAGGAACATAAACAATAATGCTAACATTTAATGCGATATAGAAAGGAGGTATTTGTTATGAAACAATACGATATTGCCATTGAAATTTCTGGCCCCACTGCCATGTGGACAAGGCCAGATACTGGAGATGCGCCGGTCAGCTATCCTGTTCCAACATGCTCGGCAGCAAAAGGGATATTTGAATCTATAGTACGACTTGAGACAGTTGAGATAGTCCCAACAATGGTTGAGATATGCTCACCTATTGTTTATCACAATTATGTGACTAATTATGGAGGCCCTTTACGTAAAAGCGCGATAATGCCATATGGCAGTTTTCAGCTTTTGGCTACAGTGCTGATAAATGTTTGTTATCGTTTATATGCAGAAATTAGACCAGCTGAACACAATCGGCCATTATCAGAGAAGGCATTTCAACAGAAAAACAAAGGATTTAATGAGCGCCATGCCTGTCAGGATATGTTTAATCGCCGATTAAATCAAGGACAGTGTCATGATACCCCATTTCTCGGATGGCGTGAATTTGCACCCGACTATTTCGGACATTTTCGAGACAAGACCAAGGTTCAAGAAGGTGTTAATCTAACCCTACCAAGCTTCCTGCATCGTGTTTTTGAGCCATCGGGGGAAAGAAATCCTAAATATAAACAAGACAAGAAAATAGAAAACGGAGGTCTTATGTATGCTTAATGAACTGAAAGACCTTTCACGAAGCCTTATTGCTTCCGGGGTTGAATTACCGGACTGGCATCCGAATTTTGAAAAATGCCCCAAAGCCGGAATAACCTGCTTCATTAATATCACCAATAAAGCGGAGATTAGTATCTCGTTCCCTGAACCTAATTTCGATGTAAGAACAATTAGAAAATGGGAAAAAGCCAACGGTTGTTCTTTCCCAGCTTTTAATGTTCCGCCTCTTTTCAGATCAACTGATGATGAATTGGTCAAGGAAATAAATGCTCTTAAGAAAATTATGCAAAAAGGCAAACCAATAGAATCTGCAAAGGTTAATGAATTCATTAGTAGCTGCCTTATTAACTGGGATAAAAATGCTTTAACAAAAAATCATCTCTGCCTGTCTAGAGCAATCGCTGAAATTGAAGACCAACTTAGTGACATCCCGCTTCAGTATTCGGCGATAAAAAAGTTATTTGAAAGAGCAAAAGGGCTTGATCCTAAGGAATTTCACCAGAAACTGAAACAACAAATATTGAAAAGATTGAATGAGAGCAGAAACTTAAGCTTGATAGATATGCTTTTTCAAACAGGAAAAACTGCAAGACAATTTCAGCTTGTTTTTGAGATTAATGATTGGGCAGCGATCGGTGCAAGCTACCCTGCGAATCATCCTGTTGTCCAAAAATGGATGAATGACAGAATGATTCATTTTAGCAATGCAAATAGAACAAGCGGAACTAAAGATAAGGATGCTTTTAATGGGATCTCCGATGGATGGGAAGAAAAACTTCCTTCGGTGCGTATGCCCATCCTTGGAAATGTAATTTTACGTGCAATGAGTAGTGAATCGCCTTGTCAAAGTAGATATGGAATGATGGACGCTTTTTCGTTTCCTGTCGGAGCAAGTATCCGGAAGGAGATGAAAGGGTCGCTCGAATGGCTTTCGGACGAGACACGCAAAAGGAAGACATGGATTGATTTAACAAAGACAGTTGACAATGCAACGATTCTCTTTGCATATCCCACTCAAAGGCCAGAAATAGAACCGGAGCTTGCTGGTTTAATGGGCGGCAGTGAAGTAGCTGTGGAGAACCCTGACGGCGCAACATTTTCTGCTATTGCCTCAAGAGTAACTCGAACTCTTAGAGGCATTTCTACTGGGGTATCTGGCAATGAAGTAAGAATATTCGTACTTGCGAAAAGACCCGGAGATGCAAGGACAAAGGTGGTGGTCAGTAGACGCTATACAGCAGAGCATACAATAAAGTCTGCGGAACAGTGGCAAGCCGGATGCCGAAATATCCCAAATATCAAAATCAGGCAATTTGAAGAAAAAACGCCGATGTGGAAAGAGTGCTTAGTCCCTTTTCCGGCTGAAGTCGTCTGGTGTTTGAATACCTCGTGGACGCGGCAGGGAACGTATGCCGAACGGGTTTACGGCTTTTCAATTAATGATGCTCTAAGCTTGCTATTAGACGAGGGCAATGAGGTAAAAAGGTTTTCTCAGCTAGCAATAGACGCTATTGTTAGGAATTGTGCATCATTGTTTTTGGCGATAGGTCAGGAAAACACCTGTTGCTTAGTTTTCAAGATGAACAAGAAGTATGAAAAACAAGCGTTGTTGTTGCCATCAATTCTTGGATTGCTGCTTTATAAAAATGGAATAGAGAAAGGAGGATTTATGAATTCACCTGCTTATCTTGTAGGTCGCTTTTTAAGCCTTGCTGACGATCTTCACCTGAAATATTGCCAGCAAGTGCGAAAAGGGTCAATCCCGCCTCAGCTTGTCGGAAATGCCTTGATGCCGACGGCTTTGGAGATGCCTGAAAAGGCTTTGAGTATGCTCAGTCAAAGGATAATTCCTTATCAGGCATGGGCTAAAACACTATCTGGAGATGAGAAAAATGTAGGTCTGGTCAAACACTTTTTGAAGCAGATCGGAGAGGTTTCACATCAATTAAAAGAGGCGGGGCTTTCTCCCTCATGCTCAGATACAGATAAGGCACAAATGCTTCTCGGTTATTTGGCATGGTCGGAAAAATCAGAATAAAACAAGTTTTACATAAGGAGGAATACGATGTCAGATCAAAACATTGTCCGTGCAACAGGTCTTTTAGTTATCGAGGTTATTAATTCTAATCCAAACGGCGATCCTGACCGTGAGAGTGATCCCCGTCAGCGCCCTGATGGCAAGGGTGAAATCTCGCCTGTATCGTTTAAGCGAAAACTGCGGGACTTGGTGGAAGATAAGGAGGGGCCTGTATGGCAGGCTTTTGCAAGTAAGTTTGAACTTGCAGCTGACGAATTTGGCGTATTGGAGAGCAGGAAATCAACCTTAAGAGAGATTCGAGATCTTGCTGAGGAAAAATTTATAAGTAAATATTGGGATGGTAGAGTTTTCGGAAATACGGAACTTGAAAAAGGGCGAAAGGTGCCCGTCAAAACCGGAGTAGTGCAATTTGGCTTGGGCGTTTCTATTGCACCAATTAGAATCGAGCGAATGACTACTACCAACCCTCCAGTCGAAGGGGACAAGTCAGTCGGCATGGCACCGCTTGGCTATCGTATTGTTGAACACGGGATATATTGCATGCCCTTTTTTGTCAATCCCAGCGCAGCGCACAAGTCGGGCTGTACAACTAAAGACATTAAGTTGATGCTTGCTTTAATTCCTCATGCCTATGCACATTCTAGGTCGTACGTTCGGCCAAATGTGGAAATACTACATGCATGGGTTATGGAGCACAAATCACCTCTCGGCTCATGCCAGGATTATAAGCTTATAGATGCGCTCACTCCCAAGAAAAAACAGGGCACTGATAGGCCATCTATATCACGGGATGAGTATGATATTCCTTCATCTCTACCTGACGAACTGAAAAACAAGATTGCCTCAGCTAAGGATCTTATGGAGTCTTGAAAATGTACTTAGCGCACAGCGCAAAAGGTGAAATCTCGGCGCAACCCTATCAAGCTCATGTCTGTAATGTCTATGAAATGGCGTTCGGTAATGCTGCAAAAGCCGGAGCATATTTCAAATATGGCACGCTCATAAAGGATGCCGTTGCGTTTGCCGCACTTTATCATGACTTGGGAAAGCTTGCGCCTGAAAATCAGCAGGTATTAAAGTCCAGCAACAGAGAAAGCCTTCCTTTACATCATTGGGATGCTGGCGTTGCTGCATTGCAATCAGGTGGTTTATCATTGGCAGAGAATCTTGCAGCCTTATTTGTTTATTCTCACCATATTGGATTACAGTCATTGCCGGACGAGAATGCGAAAGGCAAAGGGAATGTTTTTCGTGATATATCACTTTGTCAGGAAGGAAAATCGGTTAAGGAGATTATAGATAAAGGTCTGCCTGATTATCTCGAAGGTCACAAATCGGTTTTGACTGAACTGCCAGAGATGGAAAAATCCGAATGGCAGGGTGTAGTGCCAACGCCTCTATTTATGCGAATGGCACTTTCATGTCTTGTGGATGCAGACCATACCGATACCGCCAGTCATTACAATAACGCTGTTCCTGAAGGTAAGCTTTTGCTCCAGCCGGAGAAAAGGCTTGCCTTGTTAGATGATTACGTTGCGGGGCTTGCTAAAAAAGCTTCGGAGGACAGTGAGAGAAATAAACTTCGACAAGAGATATATGATTCATGCCGCAATGCTTCTGCGTCCGATAAAGGTTTCATTACCTGCGACAGTCCTGTAGGAACGGGCAAAACGACTGCTGTTATGGCGCATTTGCTAAATGTGGCAAAGACCAAAAAATTACGGAGAATCTTTGTAGTGCTTCCTTTTACCAACATTATTGACCAGTCGGTTGATATTTACAGAAGTTTGGTTTTGACAGGTGAGAGTCCTGAGAAAGCAGTTGCGGCACATCATCACAAAGCCGAGTTTGAAGACCTGTCGTCACGTGTTTTCTCCTTCCTGTGGAACGCTCCCATAACAGTTACTACAGCCGTGCAATTTTTTGAAACTCTGGCAAGCAATCACCCTGCCTCATTGCGAAAACTTCATCAGCTTTCGGGTTCGGCGATATTCATTGACGAGGCACATGCTGCGCTGCCTGCTCCTCTATGGGCGCAGGCGTTGAAGTGGCTTCAGGAACTCGTTAATGACTGGGGATGTTATATTGTCCTTGCATCGGGTTCTCTCAACCGTTTCTGGGAATTGGAAGAATTTTCAAACCCGCCAGTAAAGAATATTCCCGAACTTGTTGATGACACCGTGAGAAAATCGGCATTGGAAAGCGAATCAATTCGGATAAATTATGTAAAAAAGGATAAGAGGCTCAACGCAGGTGAAATTTGTGATTGGATAAAAGAGTTGCAAGGTCCGAGACTGATTATTCTGAATACAGTACACTCTGCTGCATCTGTTGCCAAGATGCTATTTGAATCATACGGTGATAAAAGATTGGGATTTGTTGAGCATCTTTCTACAGCATTGGCGCCGATTCATCGCAAGACAATACTTGAAAGAATTAAAAAAAGACTCGATCCTATAGAAAACCCTAACGATACTGATTGGACATTGGTTGCAACCTCATGCGTTGAAGCCGGAATAGATTTTTCATTTCGAACAGCCGCAAGAGAATATTGCAGTCTTGTAAGCACAATTCAGACAGCCGGAAGAATCAATCGCTCAGGTGAATACGGCGAAAGCAACTTATGGAACTTCCAGATAGTGCCGGGTGACTCTCTCAAAGAACATCCTTCATTTGTGGCATCCTCAAGAATATTAAAACAGTTCTTTGATGAAGGAAAGGTTGCGCCTGAATATTGCACAGAGGCAATGAAAAGAGAAGTGCGGGAGAGAAACCAGATTAATGCAGATAGCAATCTCATAGTGATAGCTGAACGAAACAGGGACTTCCCATCGGTTAAAGACCAGTTTAAAGTAATACCAGCAAATACGGTGACCGCAATAATTGACAGCGAAATGTGTGAAAGAATAGAACGGCATGAGAAAGTTGATTTTACAGAACTACAGCAGAAATCAGTTTCCATTTATAGCAATAACATAAACAAGTTTGCATTGAGGCCATTGCGGGGATTCAATGACCTTTATGCATGGATGCTTGATTATGATAGTGATTTCTTAGGTTATATGGCCGGTGTTTTGAAAATGACCAATGACCCCAATAATTTTATTGTATAGAAACTACAGGTGCTTAGTTGTATGGATGATGAATTGATCGCTATTTCTGCGCTGAACCACTATGTGTATTGCCCGCGCCGTTGTGCTCTCATTCATATTGAGCAAATTTGGAATGAGAATCTCTTCACCGCCGAAGGAAGGATCATGCACGAGAAGGTTCACCAGGAACATAGCGAATCGAGAGTCAATATACGCATTGAATATGGAGTGCCTCTCCGCTCCCTTCGGCTGGGGTTGATCGGCAAGGCAGATGTGGTTGAGTTTCACTGCTTAATGGAGAATACATGGCAGCCTTTTCCGGTGGAATACAAACGGGGCAAACCAAAGCTGGATGATTGCGACAAGGTTCAGCTTTGTGCGCAAGCCATGTGTTTGGAAGAAATGTTGGGTGTTGAAATTCAGCGGGGAGCGCTTTTTTACGGAAAGACCCGGCGGAGGCTGGATGTGGTCTTTGATAATGCCTTACGGAGCAAAACCGAAGATACAGCCGGCAAGGCGCGTGCGCTTATTGAATCCGGTCAGACCCCTCAGCCGGTGTATACAAAGAAATGCGAAAGCTGTTCGCTGGTTGGAGAATGCCTGCCGAAAACAATAGGGAAAAGGCGTTCAGTGAAGAGCTATCTGGCAAGAATCATGGGAGAACAATAAAGAATATTTTTGTGAGGAATTTAATTATCATCGAACTTTTTCAATGAGGTAAGTATCATGACCTATTCCCGGTTTGAAGATCTGCCTGTCTGGCAGGAAGCAATCAGGTTGGCTGAGGATGTTTATGATATGACGGAAAGCCGGAATTGGAAGGGCAGCCATAGTTTTCGAGACCAGTTGGAAAGAGCCGCGCTTTCGGTGTCCAATAACATCGCCGAAGGTTTTGAGCGGGGCACGACAAATGAGCTTTTGGCTTTTCTCTATATTGCGCGCGGCTCAGCCGGAGAAGTTCGATCTATGCTTTGTTTTCTTGAGCGTCGGGACGGCTGTGCCGATTTCAAATCTCAAATCTCAAATTTGAAATCCGTTGCGGAGAGCTGTTCGCGTCAGATACGGGCATGGGCAGATCATTTGCAGAATACTGATATTAAAGGTCAGCGGCATCTTACGGAAAAAACAAAATCACACTATCGTTCAAAAAAAGATGTGGAGGAGTTTCAGCAGGAACTTCTTAATAAATTGCCGTCGGATCATCCTTTTTGTAAAGGGAAATAAGGCGTTTGAAACGGACAGGGAGTGTCGAATCTCTCGGACGCGGCAGAAATGCCAGATGGAATAAAACGGGAAATTAGGTAATAATAGTAAATATAGGTAAAAAATTAGGTAACGAACCATGAAAAAACACCTGAACACCTTGTTTGTCACTACCCAGGGCGCTTACCTCGCTAAAGAGGGAGAGACGGTAGTAGTCAAGGTTGAACAAGAAGCTCGACTGCGTATACCTGTCCATACCATAGGCGGGATCGTTTGTTTTGGAACTGTTTCGCTCAGTCCTTTTTTGATGGGTTTCTGCGCTGAAAATGGCGTGGGTATCAGCTTCTTATCTGAGCAGGGGCGTTTTCTGGCAAGAGTTCAAGGGCCGGTGTCTGGTAATGTCTTATTGCGCCGGGAGCAATACCGGCGTGCTGATGACTTAATTTTTTCTGCGGGAATGGCAAAGGCGGTGGTTGCCGGGAAGATTGCCAATTGCCGCACGGTGCTTCAGCGGGCGCTTAGAGACCATACGCAAAAAATGGATGCCAATCACGTTGACCATGCCGTAAAACGGCTTAACCATAACCTGAATTTATTAAACCAGGAGCAGCCATTGGATGTAGTGCGGGGAATTGAGGGCGACGCTGCCCATAGTTATTTCAGTGTTTTTGATCACCTAATCATTGCTCAAAAGGATGCGTTTTTTTTCCAGGAGCGAAATCGCCGCCCGCCCCTGGATAATGTCAATTGCCTGTTGTCTTTTCTGTACACGCTTCTGGTGCATGATATTCGTTCGGCGCTGGAAACAGTTGGCTTGGACCCGGCGGTTGGTTTTTTGCATCGAGACCGTCCCGGCAGGCCGGGATTGGCGCTTGACCTTATGGAAGAATTTCGGCCTTTTCTGGCGGATCGGCTGGCGCTTTCATTGATCAACCTTCGTCAGGTTCAGGCAAAAGGTTTTAAAAAATCGGATACCGGGGCAGTTTTAATGAACGACGATACCCGAAAGACTCTACTCGTAGCATATCAGGAAAGGAAGCAGGAAGAAATAGTGCATCCATTTCTTGACGAGAAGGTGACCATAGGTTTGCTGTTTCATGTCCAAGCGCTCTTATTAGCCCGCTATCTCCGCGGTGACCTTGATGGGTATCCGCCGTTTATTTGGAAATAAGGAGGAGAGGATATGTTTGTGCTGGTGAGTTATGATGTTGCTACCAAGGATAGCGGCGGCGCCCGGCGGTTACGAAGGGTAGCAAAGGTGTGTCAGAATTTTGGGCAAAGAGTGCAGTATTCGGTCTTTGAGTGTATTGTTGATCCGGCACAATGGGCAGTTTTGCGTCAGGGGTTGATTGATATCATTGATCCAAATAAAGATAGCCTGCGGTTTTATTTTTTGGGGTCAAACTGGAAACATCGTGTGGAACATATTGGAGCCAAAAAATCGCTGGATCAAGAAGGACCACTCATTATCTAAAAGCTTCCGCGTACCGGAAGCTGACATGTTTTTCCGGGGGGTTCGCACCACGTATAATACCTTAAAATTGTGATATTTTTTTAGAAATTAATTTTAAGAATTGCGAGTAAACTGATTATAAAATGGTATTCCGCGGATTGATAAAGATAACAATAGTAAATTGTAAAGCTTAGAAGAGGTAAGTCGCGCCCCATGCGGGCGCGTGGATTGAAACTGCTTTTCTTTTGTGCGGATTACCCCGCACTCGGAGGTCGCGCCCCATGCGGGCGCGTGGATTGAAACTGGCTTAGCGGCCACTCGCGGTAAAATTCAGTTAGTCGCGCCCCATGCGGGCGCGTGGATTGAAACAATTACATCCTGAACACTGCGCGCTACAAACGAGTCGCGCCCCATGCGGGCGCGTGGATTGAAACTTCTTTTTGCTCGTCTCCATAAGCCTCCACCCGACGTCGCGCCCCATGCGGGCGCGTGGATTGAAACTATTTTGAAAGGGCTTATCATGGCAAAAGAAAAAGTCGCGCCCCATGCGGGCGCGTGGATTGAAACAACGTGTCGTTGGCCTGGCAGGATGAAGTGCTCGCGTCGCGCCCCATGCGGGCGCGTGGATTGAAACTTGACACATCCAGTTATCCCGTGCATAAACTGCGTCGCGCCCCATGCGGGCGCGTGGATTGAAACCCCGACACAAAAGGAGGGCGGCAATAAAACATAAGTCGCGCCCCATGCGGGCGCGTGGATTGAAACTGACTATGTATGATGACATAATCAAAAGATACAGTCGCGCCCCATGCGGGCGCGTGGATTGAAACTCACCGGGCGACCGAGCACGTCTCAGATTTCCGAGTCGCGCCCCATGCGGGCGCGTGGATTGAAACCACTCAGCAACATTAAAGAAATTTGCTACCGGATGTCGCGCCCCATGCGGGCGCGTGGATTGAAACACCTACTGTGGTGATCGGCTACGACGGGGATGAGGTCGCGCCCCATGCGGGCGCGTGGATTGAAACTCTCTGAAAGGAGGAAGCCCCCTGAGCGGCAGGGGTCGCGCCCCATGCGGGCGCGTGGATTGAAACATTATGCGTGAAAGTTTTACACGCACCACATGCAGTCGCGCCCCATGCGGGCGCGTGGATTGAAACTCCAAAACTTTCTCCACGTTTTCAGGTGGTCTATGTCGCGCCCCATGCGGGCGCGTGGATTGAAACCCAAGTGCCGATCCGCATCCTGGGATCTGCCTAAAGTCGCGCCCCATGCGGGCGCGTGGATTGAAACAATGAGCTTAACACCGAGTCATTGACTGTAACACGGTCGCGCCCCATGCGGGCGCGTGGATTGAAACGCTGGTTGGGGATTTGGTGTTGTAGATTGGCCAGAGTCGCGCCCCATGCGGGCGCGTGGATTGAAACAATATATGGTAGTTCCATGCTCTGAACGGTAGCACGTCGCGCCCCATGCGGGCGCGTGGATTGAAACAGGACAAAGGGAGATGATAAGCCGTCAGTTATGACGTCGCGCCCCATGCGGGCGCGTGGATTGAAACTGCCCGGTAATGGTATCCCCAACCGCCCAACCAGCCGTCGCGCCCCATGCGGGCGCGTGGATTGAAACATTCAAATTCCTTTGGACCCACCTATGGCCTTCACCGAGTCGCGCCCCATGCGGGCGCGTGGATTGAAACATTCTTCCATCAACAAGTTTTCCCAAACTTCCCCCGTCGCGCCCCATGCGGGCGCGTGGATTGAAACTGCGGGGATATTAATAGCTCGTTCACCAGATGCAGTCGCGCCCCATGCGGGCGCGTGGATTGAAACTTTTAACCGTTAGCTTCATATCGCCCCGTTCAAAGGTCGCGCCCCATGCGGGCGCGTGGATTGAAACCTGAGAATTGGAAGCATTTACATAAAGAATATAAGTCGCGCCCCATGCGGGCGCGTGGATTGAAACCAATAGCGGCTTCAAGTGAACACATTCTTTTCGTCGCGCCCCATGCGGGCGCGTGGATTGAAACTCCGGCCAGTTTAATAATATCGTTGATGAGTTTAGGTCGCGCCCCATGCGGGCGCGTGGATTGAAACGGTAACAACTAATATTGGTGGTGACATTCTAACCGTCGCGCCCCATGCGGGCGCGTGGATTGAAACATTTGCGTTTGAAGTGCTTGATGTGGAATGGATGTCGCGCCCCATGCGGGCGCGTGGATTGAAACAACGATTATCTGGATTGGGCACAAGATAGCACGGGTCGCGCCCCATGCGGGCGCGTGGATTGAAACATAATCAGATGTATCGGTTGTTTGTCCAGTAAGGGTCGCGCCCCATGCGGGCGCGTGGATTGAAACATCGACTGTACCGACAGGATGCTGAACGCCATATGTCGCGCCCCATGCGGGCGCGTGGATTGAAACATGCTTTAGTAACAGACCACCTTACTGGACAAACGTCGCGCCCCATGCGGGCGCGTGGATTGAAACCTGTGATCCCGCTAACCGTTGTCGAACCATCAGCCGTCGCGCCCCATGCGGGCGCGTGGATTGAAACATTTTTTATTTTAGAATAAACTCTACCATAAACTGTCGCGCCCCATGCGGGCGCGTGGATTGAAACCGTTTGAACTTTTTGATCCTGCTACAAACATCAAAGTCGCGCCCCATGCGGGCGCGTGGATTGAAACACTGGAAGAAACCGAGGATTATAGCTACTCAATGTCGCGCCCCATGCGGGCGCGTGGATTGAAACAATTAATTGACAAAAAACTTTTTGAAGATATAATAGACAAAATGGTTTAACCAGCGGTAGAGAGTGATAAGTATGGAGAATTTTTTTCAATGATTGGTTTCTTTGATTCCGGTTTCGGCGGATTGACGGTTTTGCGCAGTGTGGTTGACCTGCTTCCTGAGTATGATTATTGCTACCTCGGAGACAATGCCCGGGTACCCTACGGCAACCGGTCGCAGGGTATTGTGTTTGAGTTTACCAAGGAGGCGGTGGACTTTCTTTTTCGGAAGGGGTGCCCCCTTATCATCATCGCCTGCAATACTTCTTCGGCCAAGGCATTGCGGCGGATCCAGCAGGAGTACCTTCCGCTTGTCTACCCGGACCGAAGAGTGCTCGGGGTCATTCGCCCCTCAGTTGAAGAAGTGGTGGAGCAGGGCTGCCGAAAGCTTGGAATCCTGGCCACCGAAGGAGTCGTGGCCTCGGAAGCCTATATCACCGAAATCAAAAAGCTCAGCCTCGCGGTGGAGGTTTATCAGGAGTCTTGCCCCCTGCTGGTTCCGATCGTGGAAACAGGCGAACAGGACGGGGAAGCAACTGACCTGATTATTTCGAAATACGTACGACAGCTCTTCAGCCAGGACAAGGATATTGATACCCTGCTGCTCGCCTGCACCCATTATCCGATCCTTCGCAAACACTTCGAGCGGCTTGTTTCTCGTCAGGTCATTATCCTTGAACAAGGTCCCATCGTGGCGAGAAAACTGAAGGACTATTTGATACGCCATCCGGAAATAGAACAAAAACTCTCCAGGAGACAAACCCGCACCTTTCTGACCACTGATGCTTCTGTGCGGTTCAACCGCTTAGCCTTGACGTTTTTTGGAGAGCCTGTTAGCTCGCATCTCGTATCGCTGGCATAGCCTCCTGCACGTTTTATCATCGCACGGGGCATACAAACACCACTGACACCGCCCGCCGGAATATTCCCCGATTTTGGACACGTTATCCACTGGCATCTCCATTGTCTAACAGAATAATTTGATCATTGTAAAGGATAGTATGCTACGTCAAGCCGGAAACCCTTAATTAAACTCTTGCTTACTTGAAAGTGGCTGTTGGCTAAGGAGGCTGTTAAGCATTTAACCTTACGCCAAATCCCGCCGGGAAACTTTTCCGGTCGAGGTTTTGGGTAATGAGTCACGGAATTCTACTATTTTGGGAACCTTAAAATTGGCGAGATGCTCCCGGCAGAAAGCAAGAAGCGCTTTTCTATCGAGCGGCTTTTCCGGTTTTAGCACTATGACTGCTTTGATTGCTTGTCCCCGATCTTCATCAGGTATCCCAACGGCTCCTGCCTCGAGGACGTCGGGGTGTTTCAAAAGAATATTTTCCACTTCCGCGGGGAAGACATTCAGACCTCCGGTGATAATCATATCGTCTTTTCTTCCTATGTGGTAGACAAAGCCGTCTTGATCCATCTTGCCCAAGTCACTGGTGTAGAGCCATCCATCTTTAATCATCTCCTGAGTGGCCTCAGGGTTATTGTGGTAGCCTTTCATAATCATGGGTCCCTTAACCACAATTTCCCCTACTTCGTCTTGGAGAACTTCTTTGCCATTGCCGTCTAAGAGCTTTAACGCTATTTCAGGCACGGGAAGACCGATGCTTCCCATCTTGGTATCAGCATGCTCGAGCGGCATGAGCGTTATTGAGGGAGAGGCCTCAGTGAGTCCATATCCCTGGATTACTTTTACCGTGGGGAACGCGTGGCGGAATTCCTGCATCAGCGGGAGGGGGACATTCGTCCCCATCATTGAAACATACACTAAACTTTTTAAGTGATAGCGCTCGCGATGAGGCACGCGGAGCAGTGCCTGAAAAATCGGGGGCACACCAAAAAAATAAGTTACCCCAAAACGATCTACTTCTTCGAGGATGCGATCCGGACGCAGATGTTCAAATAACAAAATGGTCGAGCCATTGAGCGCCATCAGGTTGGATACGACGGGTCCGGAGACGTGGGATAAGGGGATAATAAATCCAATGACGTCCCCTTCTCCCGCGCCAACCATGCGGTTCATGGTGAGCGGATAATAATCAAGATTGCGAAACGTGAGCACGACCCCTTTAGGCTTTCCGGTGGTACCGGAGGTGTAGAGGTAGAGCGCTTCTTCATTTTCATCAATGTTTATTTCATCGGTTTTTTTTTGGGCATCCTCGTTTAAGAGAGCTTCTAAACGAAAAGTTTCCGGGTGTTCGCCTTCAAAAAGCACCACCGTATGGAGCAGGCTCCGCGCCGCGCCTAAATCAGATTCAATTTCCACAAATTTATCCTTTAAGGTAAAGAGCGCTTTAACGTCAGCATCAATCAGGACTGCGGATAATTCATCTCCTTTAAAGCGAAAGTCAAGCGGCACTCCGATTGCCCCCAGACGTATTATTCCAAAATAAACAATCACGAACTCCGGGATATTAGGGAAGACGATAGCCACGCGATCTCCCTTTTTGATTCCGCGGCGTGAAAGGAAGGTTGCTATACGGTCAGCCCTCAGGTCAAGCTCGCTAAAGGTGAAAGACTTATTGCCAAAGATAACCGCCTTCTTATCCGGCAGTCGAGAGGCAGTTGCCCGTAGTATTTTGCTGACATCCATTATTCGCTCACCTTTCGTAAAAAAGAATTAAAACAAAAGCCAAGAAAAAAATAAAGGGATTGGAAAATTTAGTACTACCTTAATCCAGCGATAATTGTCCAAAAGGCAGTTACTATGAGGGTTTTGTTGTCACCCTGAACTCGTTTCAGGGTCTCATGAGATGCTGAAACAAGTTCAGCATGACATTCTTATCGCCGGATTAAGGTAGTATATACAATTCATAAATTCCCAATCCCTCGGTCAGAACACTTTTCAATCTTATTAATCAGGGCATTAATAGACGACGCTTAATTCCCCTCACCTATCCTCTCCCCGGCGGGAAGAGGAAATAATTAAAACTTTCCCTCTCCCTTGGAGGCTGTGTCGTAAGTCATTTTTATGTCATTTCGAAGCGAAGCGAGAAATCCTGGTTTCAATAAATTCAGCACGTTAAGATTCCTCACGGAGCCTGCCCTGAGCCAGATTCTTCAGTCGCTACGCTCCTTCAGAATGACATAGCGTAGGATTCGGAATGACATTTTTCTAATTGCGACCCAGCCTCTTGAGGGAGAGGGTCTGGGTGAGGGTGAAATTGAACCTTGTCCGTTAGAGAGATTAAAAACCGTATTTAATCTCAAAAAACACCTCATCATTGTCCCGGAATTCACCGAGAAGCATTTCCCGTTCTCCCCAGAACATATGACCGCCTAAGGCGATATTCAGGTAGTCTCTTACTTCGTACTCGATCCGGGGCGATATTCTCCACTCGTTTTGGGTCCCATACATGAACAGGCAATCCGGCTTAATTCTTTCATGCATGAAGTCAGTGGAGATTCTTGTGGTTAGAAAGGTATAATATTTATTGAGCGGCGCTTTGGTCGCGCCGAACAGGAGACGATTGCCATCTTCGCTCGTTTTTGTGGTAACGAGCTGGATGAACTGAAAACTGGCCAGCCAGTTGGTCACAATATATTTATCCACTCCGAGCACGTATTTGTAGTTATCCACCTTGGTAATTCCGCCATTGATAGCCTCAGTTGGTCGTCCGAATGAATCAAATTTAAGCCACATTCCTTCAGTGATGTTATAGTTGTTGTGGATATAGGCAAACTCTCCCCGAACAGTGGTGCCGGTTAACGGGCCGCTGTTGATCCCCTTGGTAAAGGTAAAACCAAAGAGTTCAGTCATAGGGTATTTAAACTTCATCACCCAATCCCCTTGGGGAGGAAGATACGAAGGAATAAAAACTGGGTTATAGATATGGACGTTTGCTCCCCGAGTACCGTAACCGTGGAGGTAGTTGAGGGTATATTCAAGTCCGTTAGGAAGAATGTCGAGCCACCGCACCCCAAAAGAAGCATTTTTAAAACTCTGGCCTGGGTAATGATGCGTTTCATCAAAGGTATAATCCAGAGCGGGATCTTGTGCTAATTGGTTTAACCCGTCAACAAGGTCTCCTTTCAGTTTGTTGGCCCAATAGGTAAAAGGTGAGCCGGGAGGTGCGTAGAAGTCAGTTTCAAAATCCGGAACAAAAAGGAATTGTAAGGTGCCATTGACTTTTGGAGAATATTCAATTTTCAGCATCCATCGGGGGATGCGGCTGTCAGCATAGTTATCGAGAAGGTATTCTCTCTGGTCAGTAGGACAGACCACATCCATAATCTTGATGCCATCGGCAGTACCCCACACCACCTGCTGTTTTCCTATCCTGACATCCAGGCTTGGTGACTCGTAGTTTAGGTAACATTCCCTGAGCCAGTCAGTTCCCCGGGTGCGGTGAAGACGGCTTCGGTTGTCTTCGAACAGAGGATTTACATCAAAAGCATTATCATAGAAATAACGAAAAATAGTGAAGAAACTAAAGTTATCATTCAACATGTACTCAGCTTCAAGCTGAAAGGTATTTTCGATCTTCATGAACTCCCGGTCATGATTCGGGTTATAGGCGGTCTCATTCTTTAAAAACCCGGAGAGGGTTAACTTATTGTCCAACAAAAAAAGAGACGCCTGTGCAGCTTGAGCGCCACTCAATAACAGAAGACAAGCTCCCACGATAAATAAAGCAATAGATTTTTTCATTGTTTGCTCCTCCTTTCTCGCGTTTTTACCATTTGGTACGCATTAGGGCTTTGGGTGACAAAAGTTTTTCATCCACACCGGTGTTTAACTTAATCCATTCAATTTCAACGGCGGTCGTATGATTTGTTCGATGATCAATACATTCAACATAGGTCATCGGAATGCAACCGTTATCGCGTATTTCATACTCCCTGAGGACGTCTTTAAACTTTTTACCATTGGGGTCAAAAACATCATCGTGGATTTGGGCGCCAATATTTTTAGGTATAAACAAAGTTCGCTTTGAGTAATACCAAGGCTTCCGTTTTGGGGTTGCTTCTACTACCCAACCGGGTGTGTTTTTATAATAGGTTTTTCCTGTGTACTGAGAGGTATAGCCTTCAAAGGTGGCGTCTTCTTTTACGAACGCATACGTTTCACTATTCCAGTTACGGGTGGTTAATTCCTCAGTGGTGAGGTCTGACCCAAAGGCAGCGTCATCATCTTCCGCAGGCGATGCGCGGCGGATTTTTCTCTGACTGGGAAGCCAGATCCAGTTATCGCGCTCCCGGTTGGGATCGAGGTACATCCAGGTAAGGACTGCCAGCCCTTTAATATGCTGAGGCTCGGTTAGCACGATCAGGTCTTTATAATCAACCCCATCCTTTTCCAGTATGACCCGATAACGGTGCCATTTACGGCTCCGCTTAAGACCGCTTCGATCAATCATGATAAAACTCCCCACACTCTCCTGGTCCTTCGCAAACTTGGTATATTTTACGATATACTTGATTTGCATCAAATTGTTCACATCAATTCCCGGATAAAGGTTTACCTTACTGCAGCAGGTGGAACAATCAGCCGGAGCAGGCAGTAAGAGTGGTTTTTCTTCAGCGAAAGCCGGTTTATTATTTCCGCCTCCGAAAACTAAACCTATCAGCGTGATGATGAGAAAGAATTGTAACCGTTTCAGCTTCATCATCTCCCTCCTTTTTTAAAAGTTAATAAATTCAATCAAAAATACAACCTTAATCCAGCGATAATTGCCTAAAAGACAGTTACGATGCTGGTTTTATTGTCACCCTGAACTCGTTTCAGGGTCTCATGAGATGCTGAAACAAGTTCAGGGTGACACTTTTATCGCTGGATTAAGGATACAATTTTTATTGGATTTTGACTTCTCTAAAAAGCTCAAAGAGCCGGGTAAAAGGCAAATACCAACGAGTGAGTTTTGTTAACTCACCTTTTAATTCCATTTTCTTTTGCGTGGTTGCCACAAAAGGGTCGAGGTTTCCCAAAAAAACCTGCCTCCAGACCTCTTGAGGGGCAGAAATCACAAAAGGCGCAGTAGCATTGTGAGCTGTTTTTACTATTTTCCCTTTTACAAAATGAAACGTATAAGCTTTTTCTATTTCTCCCTGAAGCTTAATCGCCAGGTCAACCGTAAGATCCTGCTCCTCCCCTAAGCGGGCAAATGAGTCATCCTTATTTACCAAATCAACAATCGCCTCAATATGAGGCAGAGAAAACATCTCATAGACAAAGGTGGAGGAAGGGGAGAGGTCTTTTTTCAGCTCTTCCTCAAAAGGATTAAGAGCCTCTTTTTTAAAAAGCCTGGCTACTCCGGCCATCCTTACCGCCTCTTCCAGACTTTCAACCAGATATAAAGCCTCAGTAAAATTTTCTCCCATGGATACCACACCATGATTTTGAATTGCAACTAAATTGTTCATTTTAAGGGCATCAATAACTTCTTCGGGATTGGTTACACTGGGGGTGAACTGTTTTACTGCCGGAATCTGGCCTAAAAAAAGCTTGGTTTCAAAGGTTAAGATTTCCAGGTCATCATAAACGGAAAAATAGGCATTGGTAAGAGGAGGGTGGCAGTGGATCACCCGGTTAATCCCGCTGAATTTTTTGTAAATCAGACTATGCAAGGGAAATTCAGTGGAAAGCTTTTTGTTCGCGCAATCAGCGGGGTTGGTTAAATCTACGGTGATAATATCTTCTTCTCTTAGCGCTCCAAGACTTGTTGAGGTGGCGGTGATCAGAATGGTATCTTGGTTAAGACGGGAGCTTAGATTCCCCCCATGGGCGACGGCCAGGCGGAAGTCATAGAGCTTTTTTCCTAATCGAATAATTTTTTCTTTTAGGCGTTTTTCTTCCATCAGGTTATCCTCAGATAAATATGTCTGGTAATCAATGCTGCCGGGGTGATGTCAAAAGCGGGGTAATAGCCTTTTGCTTCCTTTGGAGCGATGCTTTGGCCTGCAATAATTAGCAGCTCTTTATCAGGGCGTATTTCGATAGTAATATCCTTTCCGGTTCTGGCGTTTGACGGGGGGGGCGCCAGAACATAGAAGGGGATTTTAAATTTTCTGGCTAACAGGGCGATCTGATACGTTCCGATCTTGTTGGCAATGTCTCCGTTGCGGGCAAGCTGGTCAGCGCCGGTGATTACTTTATTGACCAATCCTTCCGCAAGTATGTGGGCGACCGCACTGTCGGGAACAATGGTCACGTTAAAGCCCGCTCTCGTGAGTTCCCACGCCGTTAACCGTGACCCCTGAAAATAGGGCCTTGTTTCAGTCGCAAAAAAAGTTAGGCGTTTTTTTTGTTTCCGGCAAAATTCTCCCATCAGGGGTAAAAGACCGCTGACATTACAGTGCGTAAGGATGACATCTCCGTCTTCAAAAAGCGCGCCGGCTTCCTGTGCCTGCTCGATCCGTTTAGCTTTAAGGAGTTCTAAGAACCCTTTAATATTTTTTTCTACGGTAGAAGGTTCTTTTCCCCAGTCCAAGACCATGTCCGTTAAAAATTTAAACGGCAACGTGGGCCGGGTGGCATTGAGGCTTTTAGCAATGAGGCTGAGGGTTGGTAAAAGCTTTTTCTCCTCCTTAACGCGTCTGACATGGAGCAGAAACGTGTAGAATACCAGAAGCACCTGGCCGATAGCGCGGGTCTTCATGCTTTTTATCGCCTGACACGCCTCCTGATAATTTTTTATTTTAAAGTAAATGAGGCGTTGGGGGAGCTTGGTCTCATCAATCGCCGAGATCGTTTCGCCTTTAAGCTCGACCGGCCAGAAAAGCGGAGAGAAATCCATTTATTTTCCTTCCAGGTTTTTAATCGTTTGAAGAGCAATTTGAATGAGCTTTGTTTCCGCCATATAGTAGAGGGGGTTCATAAAACCCATCTCTCCGGTAATCACATTATCGCTTACCGCCAGGATAGAAGCTGCCTTGACGTTATAAAGCTGGCTGATGGTAAGGAGACACGATGAGACCATATCCACGGCGATCGCTCCTTCTTTCCGCTTTGCTTCAACAACTTCCCGGGTTTCCCGGAGGAGAGCATCCGTGGTCCAGACTTTGCCGGTGTAGACCTGCGACCCCATCCCTTTAGCTACCTCGATGAGGGTGTCAGTAAGTTTTTTATCCGGGGTGGTTATAAATTTTTCATCAACATAATAAGGTGTTACTCCATCACCCCTGATAACGCTATCCACCACAACCAAGTCTCCGACCTGCATTTTTTCATCTAAGGCACCACAGGTTCCGATCCGGATGATGTTTTTTATCTCCGCGTTACAGGCAACCTCAGTGGTAATGGCAGTATCCGCGCTAAACCTTCCGCCATTGATGGTGGTAATTTTCATCCCGTCGTATTCTCCGGTATACATGGCGTATTCCATAAAGGAAAAATTTCGCACCGCATCTTTCAGTTTTTTAATCAGCACGTCCATCCGGTCTTTTGGTCCGGGAATGATGGCCCATTCTCCCACATCCTGGGGCCTTAATTGCACCATGTCCGTGAGGTCTTTGCCGGTTAAATGGATCGGTTTCTGCATCTCCATGTCATGCTCCTTTCAGCAGGTTATTAATAGTTTCACCGAGAATATTTTTTATTTCGTTTTGGCTCAGGGGTAATCGGGAAATTGCCTCCTGTGAGCCCGTGATATCTTTTTTTGCCGGCCAGTCGCTTCCCCACAAGATATGCTGCGCGCCTAACAGCTCTAACGCGGAAAAGAAGTTGGAGGTGGTTTTATCCCCGCCGGTATCAACATAGATATTTTTAAGGAATTGGGTTGGATATCCTCCCAAATCTTTTACGAAATTAATCCCGCGCAACATTTTATAGGTCTCGTCAAACCGGTTGGCCACATGAGTGATGATTCCGCCAAAATTTGAAAAAATAAACGTGATCTCAGGAAAGAGCGTGAAGACCTCTCCCATCAAAAGTTTCCCGATGGACATCGTGGTATCAAACACATATTCGATAACCGGGGTAAGGAGAGGATCATTCACCCGCTCTGACCCAATCGGGTTGATGATCTGAGGATGAACAAAAATAGGAATACGATTTTTCTGGGCAATTTCATAAACCGGGAAAAACAAATTATCATCGAGATAAGCGCCGTCATAGCTGCTTGCCAGGGAGAGAGCTCGAAAACCCAACTGTTCAGTCGCCCGTCTCAGTTCGAGAACCATTTCTTCGGCATTGCCAAAAGGCAGTATGGCCGCGCCAATAAACCGGTCAGGAAATCGCGTGGTAATCCGGGCGACCGCATCATTATAAATCCTGGCTACCTCTTTTAGACTCCCCACCTTTACGTGAGCATCCGAGGTGGGATAGCTCAGCACTGCTTTGTCTATTCCCGCCTCATCCATCATCGCGAGCTGAGCTTCAATATCACCCCAGGCCGGGGAGAAAAAATGAGCGTTGTGGATTATTTCCCTGGGCAGCCAGTGGCTATGGGCGTCAATAATCATTTATGTTCAGTGCTCCGTAAAATACGATCAACCATTTCCTGGTGGTAAAGGTTTTTTATTTCTTTCAACCCTTCCGCACCCAGTTCTTTTACGATTGCTTTCTCGATGGCGTGCAGCTTTAAAAAGAGAAACTGGTGTTCGGAGTTGAGATACGTGTCTCCGGATTTTATTTTTTGGCAATCTTGTTCCTTATTGTTTACATAGACGTTAAAGTCCTCAAAGAATTTTAGAGTCTTAATTTCTTCTTTTCTTAACTCTTTCCGAATAAATTTATCTATTTCAATCTGGGTGAACTTCCGGTCAACCCGGTCGAGGGCTTCTTTGGTTTCTTTATAAAGCCAGATGAGATATCTTTTCTTTAATTTAAGAATATCGTTTTTCCCCATCATTTATCAGGGTGCTCCTGTTTGAACGGGATTATTGGTTCGGTCCACGGAGTCTGCTGGTTGATCACCGAAATCTCCAAAGGACAAACATTTGCCGGCACGGTTAACGCAAACCGGACGGCATTTTCAATTGCCTCAGTCGTCATCAGCCGTGCTCGATCCACGGTTATTTTATCGAGTTTTCCGGTCAACTCGGTATCGGTTACTCCGGGAAGGATGGAGGTTATCTTGATTCCGTGGTCCCGCATCTCCCAGAAAAGGCCCTTGGAAAAAGCCCGAAGCCCGACTTTCAACGAGCTATAAACCAGAAAGGTGCGGGGCAACGGATCACAGAGGGTGGAACCGGAGACCATATTAATAATAGCGCCTGACTTTCTTTTTATCATATCGTTTATGACTAAACGGATCATTCTCACGTAGCCAAGGTAGTTGGTATGAACCAACCGTTCAAAATCCTCAAACGGCTGCTTTTCGAACGGGTACTGGCTCGAAACTCCGGCATTGTTAATCAGAATATCGATCGCTCCAAATTTTTTTTGAGTCTTTTTTACCAGGTTCTCAAGATCTTCGAATTGAGTCACATCAGTTGAAACCGGGAGGACTTCGACGCCATATTTCCTTATGATCTCGACGGCCGTTTCTTCTAAAGGTCCTTCTCCCCGGGCGGCCAGGCTCAGGTTAATCCCCAGACTTGCTGCTGTTTCCGCAATCGCCTTGCCGATGCCGCGGCTCGCACCCGTGATGATAGCGGTCTTACCTGTTAATGGTTCCATATTATACCTCCTGATTTATACCAAGTCGCCTTCATTTGTATATCTTTGTTGGCTCCTCGTCATACTCCTCGACGTACTAAAATGCACGCCTGCGTCGATTCCTCGTCGCCGCCTCGATCTACTTTTGAATGCAACTTGGTATTAGGACAATGAGTTTTCTGGTCATCATGAAGAGAATGAATAAACACGTTCCAAAAAGAATAAAACCAAAATTAAAACTTTTTTGCATCACCATTTCTCCTAAAACGCCACCCAGCCCGGCGGAGAGAAAACGCACGGAGCTGTTTAAACTGGCGGATTCAAACACCTGAGTTAAGGGGAGATCGGTAAGAAAGGTAGAGACCCCGACATGATTAAAGGTCCACCCTAATCCCCAGGCAAACATTAAGGTAAAAAGAATCAATAAGCTTCCTTTTACTAACAACGAAAAGGCAACCACAATCATGAGGCCTTTTCCAATGCGAATAACCTTTGCTCTGCCCAGGCGATCAGAGAAAATTCCTCCTAAGGCAGAGCCGATAATTCCGCTCACACTAACGGTCGTTAAAAGCAGACTGATAAAAAATTGCTCCAGGTGGTTCACCAACGAGAAATAAACCCCGAGCCACTGAGTGATACTATGATAGAAGAGACTTACCAAAAAAATATAGGTAAAGAGCCGGAAGACCGTCTTGTCTTCCAATGTCTGCCGGTATTGCATGGTGAAATCTTCTTTTTTCAATAAAAGCGGAGGGAAAATGAAATAAAGAGTCAGACAAGAAACGATTCCCGCTATCGCGGGGATTAAAAATATCCAGCGCCACCCGATAAAACCACTTAAAAAAACTCCCACGAGTGAGGCGACAAAGGTTGAGCTAAAGAAGAATCCGACACGCTTGCCCCGCTCAATGTCCGGTGTAGTTTTGGCAATGAGTATTAAAGCAACCGGAATAACCCCCGCGCCCGAAAGACCGGCTAAAACGCGGGCAAAAAAAATCTGATTCATGTTTTCCGCCAATCCTCCCAGGACATTGGCAAAGGAAAGAAAACTCATACAGAACAAGAGGAGGGAACGCGGGTCCCGACTTCGGGTAAGGGGGCCATACAGAAGAGCCGCCACACCATAGGGGATCAGGTAAAACCATAACATTCTCCCGGCCGTAAAAGGATCGGTTTTAAATTCAGAGGCCACAGAGGGCACCAGCGCTGAAATTGCCGCCACATTAAAAGAGAGCACCAACCCGCAAACACATAAAATATAAAAAGTTTGTTTTTTTATGATCCGGCCTCCTTCTCAATGACCGCTTTAAAAATCTTCAGGTTTTCTTTGGAGTGCTGATTAATGAACCCTTCTACTTGTTCATCGTTAAAGGCCGCTTTTGGATCCATCTTAAAATGCTGGATCCAGGTGAGCTCGATCCCTTCAGGCTTTGGCGTATAAAGCCAGATGATTTTCATGAATTCAAAAGGAAATTTTGGCTCTTCTCTTTCCGCATACGCCAGGTAGTTTTCCTTAAAGAGAAGTCGAAAGGATTGCCAGGTTCTTCCTTCCTTATCAGTAAGCTTGAAGGTGATTTTATTGTTTTCTTTTTTAACGACGATAGCTTCCTTATACTCACCACCGAAAAGTTCAGTCCAGCGGGGAATCGTATTCGAGATGTCAAAAATTAAATCGTAGGGAACATTGATAATAATGGAATTACAGGTATGTCCCATGGTAACCTCCTTTGTATTATTTTATATCATTGCTACTACTCGTGCCCAGGCTGCGCCGGCATCCTTGATTTTTATCGGAAAGCAGGAAATTTTAAAGCCAAAGGGAGGTAGTTTCTTCAAGTTCGCCAGTCTTTCAATATGGGCGTATTCTTTTTTCCGGCCAAAAAAATGAGCGGGCCAAAGATACGAGGCATCTTTAGTGCGCAAAAAATCAGCCATCATAAATGGATAAGGGCGGTCAAAGCCAAGCGCATCAATTCCGATAACCTTTACTCCCTGATCCAGGATATACCCCAGCGCTTCCGGGGAAACGCCCGGATATTTGGCTAAGTACTCAGGAGTCCCGAAATACTGATCGGCATCCGTGCGAAGCAGCACAACATCCAGGGGCTTGATCTCATAGTTTATCTTGTTTAATGCACTGACCACATCTTCCCTGGAGATCACCTCGCCCGGTTTTTTGTGCGATACATCTAACACCACCCCGTCAGAAAAACACCATTCAAGGGGAAGTTCGTTTATGGTCTTGGATTTTCTTCCTTCGGATTGAGTCCCGTAGTGGAAAGTATAATCCACATGAGTGCCGATATGAACCGGACAGTGAACGGTCTCGAGCGATAAAAATTCTCCGTCCGGAAGGTCCTCAGGCTTGATGATTCTCTTTCCCAGAAAAAAGGAAATTTTCCCCCAGAGCGTCCTTTTGAGCATTACCCAGTTTAAATGTTTTACCCCTTCGTGGTGATTGATTCGCTCAATGCCAAAGGGATGGACTTCGAAAGAATGTTCATCAATGGAGAGGCTTAAATCAATGAGCTGCATGGAGTAATTTCCCTTGAATAACGTGATCAATATCCTTGAAACAGGAAAACTTGGTGATTTCTTCTTCCATAATTTTGATGTTAAATAATTTTTCGATCGCGAGGATAAGCTCCACGGTTTCCGTGGAATCAAGACCAAGACCGCTATAAAGTTCCACATCATCCTTGATTTCGGCTGGATCAATCTCAAAAAGCTCGATCAAAAGGTTTTTAACTTTTTCTTTAACATCCATTGATTTGTTTCCTCCTTTTATACCAAGTCGCCTTCATGTGCATATCTTTGTTGGCTCCTCGTCATACTCCTCGACGTCGATTCCTCGTCGTCGCCTCGATCTGCTTTTGAATGCACCTTGGTATTAAATCTGGACCTCTCCTTTTGTCGCTCCCGCTTCCCATTTTCCGACTCCGGCCATGACATCTTGGAAGCAGAGTTTAGCGAGGATATCAAAATCACTTTCCATAATGCGGTTTATTCTTCCCGGCTTGGAGAAAAATTCACGCATACACCAGGCTCCCAGCCGCCCCAGGTCTTCAACCGTAAGGTGATTGGTAGGCATGACCGGGTGGAGAAAATCCCACCGGCCAAAATCAACCTTGTGGGGGTCAATCCAGTTATTCTTAAGCGCTTTTCTCCAAACCGGCGAATTGGGCGCTGGAGTCACATAACCAACCCAGAGGATATCCGGGTCAACCTCATCGGTAAATTCGTATCGCTGTTTGATAATCCGCTCGTCATCATAGTCAAAGCCCATCATAATGTCCGCTACCACGGCGATATTATTCCTCCGGAGAATTTCGATGGTCTTTTTGATCTGGTCAATAGTGATCCCTTTGGCGATCTTTTTCAGTTCCTCGGGTGTGGTGACTTCAATGCCAAAGACCCCGATGAATAGTCCGGACTCTTTCATTAAAGGAAGGATTTCCTCGCAGTTAATCCAGTCTACCGCTCGTCCTAAGGAAACCCACTTGATCGGAATATTTTTCTTAAGCTTAAGCTCGCAAAACCGCTTAACCCGCGCGGGATCAACATTGAAGTTATCATCCTGGATAACCACGACCTTAACGCCATATTGTTGATGAAGGATTTCCAGCTCGTCAATGACCCGTTCGGGAGATTTAGCGCGCCACTTAAGGAAGTCTTTGGGAGACCGGGGATCATACTGGTCCCATTCATAACAAAAAGTACAGGCGGAAGGGCATCCCCGCGAGGTAACCATTTCCACGAACGGCTTCCAGTGCGTGTGTCCTACGTAGCGATCCATGGGATAGAGATCGTAGGCCGGAAAAGGGAGTTTATCCAAATCTTCCGACAAAACCTTGTGAGGGCCCATCACGATTTTTCCATTGATCCGGGACGTGACCCCGGCGATCGCTGTGAGGTCTTTGCCGTTATTGAGCGCGTCAACCAAATCATAAAAGGATTCTTCTTCGCCCATGACCACACAATCAACGGCAGGATTATCTTCTAAGGTTTCGACCGGCATGGCTGAATACCAAAGCCCGCCTAAAATGATTTTAGTTTTTGGCAGAGCGGCTTTGATTAGTCTGGCGGACTCATTAAAATGGGCGATAATCCCATAACCGCCGTACGAATGGAGCATATCACCAATAACCACTAAATCCGGATTTTTCCCTTTGACTTTTTCCACCATTTCTTCTTTTGATATATCCAAAGCCCTGCAGTCCAGAACCTCTATATCCTGATAGCCTTTTTCACGAATATAGGCGGCCCAGTGACCGTAAAGCTGGTTAGGGGCTAAATGTTTTCCGTGGGTCGCCCACGCCCCGACTCTGGGCATGACAAATAAAATTTTCATACTGTCTCCTTTTTTTCAATAACGATAACTGTATTAATGCCTCCTCGGCCCCGTGAAATGACGAGCGCTTTATTGATCTCTTTCTCGTGGGCCTTATTGATTATGTAATTGAGACCCTCAGGGTCAGGCGCCTCAACATTAATCATTGGGGGAACCGCATTGTGCTCCATGGCTAAGATAGTCGCAATGAGATCTACCGCACCTGATGCGCCCAACAAATTTCCAAACATTGATTTAGGACAACTAACGGGGATGGTTTTTGCCTTCTCTCCAAAAACGTGTTTTATGGCTTTTGCTTCGCTGTGGTCCCAAACCTCTACGGCTAAGCCGTCTAAGCTTATATAGTCAATTTCGTCGGGCGTTATTTCCGCTTCATTTAAAGCCATCCGTATCGCCCGGGCTAACTGGTTGCCGCTGGGATCAGGGTTAATCCGATCTTTGCCATCGCACGTATTCCCAACTCCTGAAATAACCGCCAAGATATGTGATCCCCGCGCCTCAGCCCGATCAATGTTTTCCATCAGGACGACCCCGGATCCTTCTCCGATCACAAAGCCCTGCCGATTTTTGTCAAACGGGCGATACGCTTTATGCGGATAATCGTTATATTCCGAAATACCTCCATAGGTATTGCAGCACAAAAGGGCATAAGGAGTAACCGGGGCTTCCGTGCCACCGGCTAAGATCATATGGAGTTTGCCTTTCACCAAGGTGTCCCGGGCATAGCCTATGGCCATTAAAGAGCTCGCGCGGTCAGCTACCACGGTTTTGCTGAAGCCTTTTATCCCATAGTAGATGGAGACCTGTCCCTGGGGCGCGGCAGGAAACCACGCAGAAGCCATATAGGGAGATACCCCCTCGCGGCCTTCGATGTAGAGGTCGCGCAGTTCGGTCTCAGCGTAAAGCCAGCCACCCAGGGCATTGCCTAAAAATATCCCTACCAGGTTCAGATTTTCTTTTTTGATATCCATCTTCGCATCTTCAAGCGCCAGCTCCGAGGCAACCAAGGCCATATGTGAGAAGAGGTCAATCTTTTTGAGGAGGCGTCGCGATAATAAGCTGTAGTTCTCCAAATCATCGATCTGTCCCGCAATATGTGAGGGATATTGGGAAGCATCAAAACGAGTAATTTTTTCGATAAAAGAACGGCCGGATTTGATGTTCGCCCAAAACTGCCGCTTGCCGATACCCGGAGGAGCCACGATTCCTATCCCTGTCACCGCTACCTTTTTCATTAGTTATTATACCTCTTGATAATGAGAGACGAATGAATACCTGAAAACCCGCTGCTGGTCTTTAAAATTGTATCCACTTTTTGTTCGCGACAATGGTTAGGAATATAGTCTAAATCGCAAAGCGGATCGTTCTTTACCTGGTTGATCGTTGGCGGGAGGAGATTTTTTTCAAATATCATCGCGCCAATAACCAACTCAATCGCATTTGCCGCTGCTAATGGATGCCCGATCATGGATTTCATAGAGCTTATCGGCAGCTTATACGCATAGTCGCCAAAGACCATCTTGTAGGCGTTGGTCTCAAAGACATCATTCATCCGCGTGGAGGAACCGTGAGCATTAATATAGTCGATTTCGTCGGGCCGCAGGTCCGCATCTTTAAGCGCTAACTTGATACAGTCAGCCATCGCCGTGCCGTCGGCAGGCAGGTCAGTCATATGAAAAGCATTACAACTGGTGCCGAATCCGGCCACCTCACAGTAGATTGTCGCCCCGCGCTTTAAAGCATGGTTAAGCTCTTCTAAAATTAAAATCCCGGCGCCTTCAGAGATAACAAATCCATCGCGCGCATTGTCAAAGGGCCGACTGGCAGCTTCAGGATCGTCATTGCGCGCAGAAGAGAGGACATTAACGACATCAAAGGCTCCAAAGGTGATCGGAGTAATCGGGGCTTCCGCTGCCCCGGTAATCATGATGTCCTGCTTGCCGTCTTGAATTACTTCTAATCCATAACCCAATGAATCAGTTCCCGCGGTACATCCGGTCGACAAGGTGTTACAGATTCCCTGAAGCCCGTATTTGCTTGAAACCTCGATGGAAGGAGTATTAAACATGGCCGCGTCATAGAGGTCAGGCCTGACCTTGGAGGGGTCAATGGGGTTTTTCCCATTATCGGTCACAAAAGAAAACTCCTCCTCCATATACTTGGTTCCGCAAATGGCATTGGCTAAGCAGACACCAATCCGCTCAGGATCTTCTTGCGCAAAATTAAGGCGGCTGTCTTGGTACGCCATTTCAGCCGCTACCACGGCAAACTGGACATACCGATCCATCCGCATGGCGTCATCATGGCTGAGACCATGAAGAAAAGGATCAAAATTTCTTATCTCAGCCGCAATTTGCGATTTAAACATGGAGACATCAAAATAATCTACTTTTCTTACCGCAGATTTGCCCGAAATCATCGACAAAAATGCTTCATCCTTGCCAATGCCATTGGGGGAGAGTACTCCTATCCCCGTAACGACGACACGTCTTTTTTTCATGAATTTTTCGCCTCCTCTAATCCGGTGACCTTAAACACGATGTTTCCGTTATCCGGGCAGGTAACAGTATCGATACTGTTAGGGTTATCCATAAAGAAAAACTGTGCTCCAAAGTTAAGCGCAAAAAGGGCCGGAAAAGCGGTATGGAAAGCTGCGCCGCAGAATTCCGGTATCGCTTTAAGCCCCACGGTCTCAAAGGTATCTCCTACCTTATATCCATAGTGGCAATGCCCCTTGGCTTTGACCACTTCAAGCGCCATTTTTTTAGGATGTGGCCCTTGGTAGGTTGGGTCTTTTGGAATAACGTCAACCTTGCCGTGTTTATCCAGAATCTCAGCAAGAAACTCAAGTTTTCCTCCATCGGGACAGGTCACGGTTAAAGATCGCTGGTTATCTCGAAAAGGAAACCTGGCGCCAAAACTGAGCGCATAAATCACCGGGAAGAGCACATGGGCCAAGCCCAAGCAAAAATATTGCGGTGGATGGGTAAAGTCATCGAGCAAAAGTTCATCACCCTTCTTATAACCGTGATAACAGTTTCCGTACACATTAAGAACCGTAAGTTTTAATTTTGGGAAAGGTGTATTGACCATACTAATATCCTCATTTGTTAAGATGGCTTCGTAAAAAGTTCATCTGCGGCGTTGCGCTGCATCCTCAGTCATTGCGGCGTACCAATAAGTACGCCTCATTCCGTCGGATTTGCGCGCCTTGCATCTAATGTAGGGACACGTTGCAACGTGTCCCTACCGCTGTGCCATCTGATTTTCGACTTTTTATTGCTTCATCAATTGCAGAAATTCGAGAATTGCGAATTTAGAAATTACAAAATCCCTTAATCCCTCAATTCAGGAATTTCTCGGTTTCTGCCAGTAACGTTTCCTTACTGAAAAAAGTATTGGTGCGTTCAACTTCGTGCACCATTTCAACCAATTTTTGGTTCAACGGCGCTTCTAACGCGTTTTCTTGAGCCAGACTGACAAATTCTCCGTTGATGAAATCGATTTCCGACGAACGGCCCCGCTTGATACTTTGCAATATCGACCCGTAAAGGGGCTCTTTGCTTAAATTAACCATGATCCCTGAAAATATTTTAGCTGCTTCATCAATGGGCATGGCGGTTAAACCACCTAAGCGCTCCAAAGAAAAGTCGGGTAAGGACGTTAACGTTACTCCCGACTTCGTTACGATCTGTAATCCTTCTTTCCAGATTCCGATACTTATGCGGCTTACTTTTTTATCTATAAATGCTTCTTGCATACTCACCCCTAATATGGCGGGGATGCAGTTATTTGCATTTACAAAAATCTTGAGATATTTCATGCCCCGGATATCATCAGTGATGATAGTAGGAAAAATGTTATTGAGCACAGCCTGTAGTGCACTGACCAAGCTGTCATTAGGTCCAAACATCTTGCCGATGACCCAGGGACCGTCAAAGTTGTGGATAACCTTCCCTTCTTCTAAAGAGGTCGCGCCAAACATGACGATACTGGAAATAATATTTTTCTCCGGAAGGTGCCGGGCAACAAGAGAGTCTGCACGCACCCCATTTTGGGTAGTGAGTAAAAACGTTTCTTTGAGAAAAGCGCGATTATTTTCGAGTGCTTCTTCCAGGTCTTGAGTCTTAACCGCGAGAATCGCGACGTCCGGCTTCTCCCGCAGGCGCTCACTGACCTCAAGATTAACGCGTGTTTCTCCCCGTGTTCCGGAGATCAGCAAGCCATTTTTCTTGATCGCTTCAACCGTGTGAGGGCGACCAATTAAACAGATTGCTTCATTGTTAAGCGTGAGATAGCCGGCGACGAGATTGCCGATTGCCCCGGCACCTATGACTGCGATCTTCATTTTATTTGGGGAATCCATATTTCTTATAATCAAAACCGGTGTGCTCTAAGAGCCTCACCATCATACTATAGAATGGTTTTGGCACCTCTGAGAAAAAGGCGCTGATCACATCGTGCTCTTCAACTAAATGTGACCCTCTTGCGTGAGCATTCTCCTCTGCTTTTTTAGTGGCAAAGACTTGCGCTAACCCCCGATGAAAAACCGGGAGTTTAGCGATCATGAGTTCGAATTTTCCCTGAGTAGTTTTTTCCCATTCCATCGTTTTACCCATTGGCTAAAAGTGGCGATGATTCTTTGCGAAAAAGAAAACGCGGCTTAATGATTCTTATAAAGATGGGAAGCAAAAAGAGAGCGGCCATCATATTGATAAACAAAAGAAAGCCTAACGCTGCCCCCAGTTTGGCTTGGAGTTTAATACTGGAAAAGAGCCAGGAGAGCACCCCGGTGCTAATTATCATGCCGGTGAAAAAAACCGCTTTTCCTGATGTTACGAGCGCTTTTTGTATCGCTCCCGAGAGGTCAGGGTTATCATGACCCCGGAGGATTTCCTCATGGATACGGGCCGCAATATAAATGCTATAGTCAATACCTAAACCAATCCCCATGGCTGCTACGGGTAAGGTCTCAACGGTCAAGGTTACCCCGGAGAGTCCGAATATACCAAAGGTGAGAATAATGCTGAATATCAGGGGAATAAAAAGGAACAAACCACCAATAAAAGATCGGAGCGCGAACGAAACCCTCAGCAGTACTAAAATGAAGACCAGAATAATATTAGAATACGTTGATCGTTTAATAATGTCATTCACTGCTGCAGTGGTTCCGATAAGACCGCCGGCAAGCTTAAACTCTGCTTTTTCGCTTTTATGATTTTTTGTGATCCAGTCTTGGGTGGCAGCGATTGTTTTATTGATGGTTGCCGCGCGGTGGTCTTTCAGGTCAAACTTAATGTTGGCGTACCGATAATCCGGGCTTAATACGGGATCAAAGTCCCCCGGAAAACCGGAAATAGAATAAAGGAATAAATATTCTGCAATAGTCCCGTCATTCTCGGGAATCTTAAAGGAGGCAGGGTTATTATTGTCCATGACGCAGTTAAGACCCTTGATATAATCGGCCAAAGAAACAGCGCTTCCGATTTCCGGGAATTTGGCAACGAGATAGTGCTGGAGAGAGTCCATTTCTTTAAGCACTCTCCAGTTCAGAATGGCTTCGTCCTTCTTGCCTTCGACAAAAATGTAATAAGGATTTGCCCCGGTAAACTTTGCATTGACAAATTTTTCTGCCATATTGTACGGGGAATGAGGATAAAGCGTGGCTGAACCTTCTTCGTTATCTCCGAACACGATCTGGGTTATTCCTTTTATTCCCAAAACAGTAAGGATGATAAAGAAGCATAAAATGATATTTCTTCCCCAAGAATGTTCCCCGATTCCGGCAATCCGGTTAAGTACTCTATCCACACTATTAGGCTGTTCCTCTCGCTCTATCTCCATTTTTACGGGCACCGGAATATAGGTAAGGATTGCGGGTATAAAGGTAACGACCGTAAGGTAGAGGCTGAAGACCCCGGCTCCCGCGGTAATAGCTAAGGTTTTGATCATGACCAGGGGAACGATCATTAACGAAAGAAATCCTAAGCCATCGGTAAACAATGAAGCTCTTACGGGGTTGGAAAGCGCGGCTAAAGTATTCTCCGCAGCTTTTAACCGGTCAAGAGGATTGGCTTTGATTTCTTCATAGTAGCGCTTGATGAATTGGATGGCGTGACTTATCCCGATCGCCAAGATGAGGAAAGGGACCAAAGTAGTCGTTGGGTCTAAATGGAAGCCTGAGAGACTTAAGATCCCCAGCCCCCAGACCACCCCCATCAATGCCGAGGCAAAAGGAAGCAAAATTCCTCGCTTGGAACGAAACGCGAAGAACAGAAGAAAAACCATGATAAGGATAGTTCCCAAAAATACCATCAGCAATTTGGGAAGGTAATAATCGAGCCACCCTTCTAAAATCGGCCGCCCGGCCAAATAGAAATTGGTCGTGCCATCTTTTTCCTTCTCAATGATCTGGTTGAGTTGTTGAAATATTTTTCGAGAGGATACTTCAGGATAAAAATCAAGAATAATTTGCGTAGCCGAGAAATCATTAGCCACGATCGGTCCGTAAACCAGGTTATTTCTCATGATAGACTTTTTTAAAAACCCCATGCCGTCAGAAGTCGTAGGGGCTTCTCGCATCAAGTGAGTTACTTTAAAACCTTCCTCCGTACCTTCAACCCGCTTTATCTTTCGCGCGGAGAGCGAAACAATCCTCCCGATATTAACCCCTTCGAGGTAGTAAAGCTGGTTGGTAATCCGCACCACTTTCTCGAGTAAAGGAGTTTGGAAGATGTCCCCCTCTTTTGGCTCTATGGCAATAGATACCTGGTTGAGACCACCAAAAATTTTCATGAGCTGGTTATTAACCTCAACAAAGGGATGCTTTTGAGGAATAAAATTTTGAACGCTGGTTTGGATGGTTAAATCTTTCAGGGTGTAGAGAAAAAACCCAGTAACCAACAACGGGAAAAGGCTAAAAAACAACCGGTGACGAATGACAAAGTTTGCTAATTTGGAAGAAGAATGATCAGCCATAATGCTTTATGCTCCGTTGCTTTTTTCTGGGTGAGAAGAAACCATGGCTAAAAGGCCGTGGCTAAATTTTTTAAGCAAGCGACTCAAGTGATGCTGTTCCTCAAGATCAAGAATACCTACAATTTCTTTCCATTTTTTTTGGAAGATGGGGAGAATATCCTTATGAAGCAAAATTCCTTTTGGGGTAAGCTTCGCTCGAATAATTCTCCGGTCCTCCTTGTCCCGGTCCCGATAAACGAATCCGCTTTTTTCTAAGCGGTCCATGACACCCGTGATGTTTCCCCCCGTGACCATGAGCCGTTCGCCGATTTCGCCGAGGGTTAACCCTTCGGCTCGGCCTAAACAAACCAAAATGTCAAGCTGGGGCAGGGTAAGGCTCTCTTTTTTTAGGGTTTTTTGAATCTCATGATAAATTAACTGAAAAGTCATATTAAGCCTGACCCAGAGAATAGTGGGACGAAAGGACTCGCTCATTCTTTGCCTATTTTTATAAATATGTGATTGTTATAAACGGGTTATAAATACTTTATGGTTAAAATATAAAGGCATAAAATATATTATCCAAGAGAGGTATGTCAAGAAAAAAATGGAAAAAAATATAAAGGCAGGAAGGTATTTTTTGACTTTCCTTGCCAATTTATTTAATAAAATCAAATGATAAGATAGTTATATTTGCATTTTGTTAGCAAGTTTGCCCTCCTGTTATTCTGTTTTTTGGGGGAATGGTCCAATACGGATATGTATAACAAGATATCGGTAAAACATAATATTCATTGAAAATATATGAATATTAAAGTATTATTTGCACTAACCCTTCATAATTTCTAAGTCTGTTACACTGCAAATAAGCAGTGTTTATGTTTTTATACGGAGCAATATAAATAATTTTAGTTGAATAAAATTAAGGAGTTTATCATGAAAGTATTAATTGTTTATGCCCACCCCAATCCCCAATCTTTCAATCATGCCATTTTGGAATCTTTTACCAAAGGTCTTGTTGAAGCGGGACATACTTACGAAGTAGTTGACCTCTATGCCATTAAATTTAATCCCTGCTTGAGTGGAGAGGATTTTGGGAAGATTATGCAAGGGAAGGTATCTGACGACGTTCGGGACCAGCAGGAAAAAGTTTCGCAGGCGAATGGACTTGTATTTATTCACCCCGTATGGTGGACTGGACAACCTGCTATTCTCAAGGGGTGGATTGATCGGGTCTTTTCCATGGGATTCGCCTATATGCTCGACGAAAAAACGGGACACCCCCAAGGGTTACTTAAAAAACAAAAAGCTCTAATTATTAATACGGCTGGAGGTACAGAAGAGGAATCTAAAACTATGGGGGGGACTGATGTCCTTAAAAAAATCGAAGGTGACTTTATGTTGAAATTCACCGGGATCGGCAATGTTCAACACGTGCTCTTTTATAATGTAATCATGACTGATGACGCAACTCGAAAAGGATACTTAGAAAAAGCCCGAGATCTGGGAAAAACCTTTTGACAAAAACCAAAACCGAGATGATAACGTTGTCCAATTTTTCCACTTGACCATGAAATGAGGAAAGGTAGCCCGCCTCCTTTTTTGCACTTTAAGTGTGTTTGACTACAGATAATGACAAAATTTCGCTTTTATCACTGGTGTCTTATACTGACACTGGAGTGATGTTTGGGTTTTTATGCGGATCAATATAAACATTGTTAAATTTATGATTATGAGCATTGTTTTAATAAACTACGTGCACCCCAAATGACCTAATGACCATAGTTCCCGAGAAAGAGGAAGGGAGAAAAAAGAAGAAAAAGAAAAGTTAACTGATTTTTAGCAGGATAGTTTGAGGCAAATGGTAAACAATTAAAATAGGAATACGTCCATGAAACAGTGCCCTTTTTGTGCTGAAGACATACAAAATGAGGCTATTAAATGTAAGCATTGTGGAGAATGGCTTGAGAGCAAAAGCAATAGTAAAATCTATGGCTACGAATCACATAGGACGGCTGACCACTCATCCCCTGAGCTTCCTGTAGGCAAAAATCAGTCTCTGGATATAGGGTCTGAATTACCATCTGAACTGGATAATCATATGGGCGGAGAGAACAGAAGTCCTGAAATTATTTCCTCACCATCCACCCGAAAAACGGGGTGGTGGTGGGGTTGGTTTCTTTTGCTCTTTTTGATTATGCCCGGCTTTAAAATACCACTTAAATCCCCTATTCTCTTTACGGTCTGGATGATGCTGATTGGCTACTGTTTTCTGGTGGTATTTTATTTTTGGTATCGAAACAGATTAATTAAAAAAAACGAAAAGTACCCGATTATTAATGATAAGCATCGTAGCACGTGGGTTCTATCATTTAAAGCTGGCCTTATTACATACGTTTTGACTTTCATTGTTCTGTTTTGGGTCTGGTTCATAGATGGGCTACTGAGTAAATAAAGAAAGTTATACCTCGTTTTCCCTGATCCGATTATGAGAAATTTCAAGGAGTAGGAAGAAAAAGAAAGGGGGAGAAAATAAAAACCCGGTGAAGACCGGGTGTTTAGCAAGGGTGTTATGCCACAATAGTGCGGCTCAAGCGTGTTATATAGAAACCATATAGACATTGTTAGCTGATATTCTTTGAGAGCAAAGGTTCAAAAATTCTTCTGCAGTAGTAGGTCATGAGCTCCGCCCTCCTGACACTATTTATTACGTGTGCAGGGCACTTGACCTACAAGTTGCGGATTTTGTGAATAAGGAGAGTTTGGTTATGTGGCCAGAAGATATTAAGATAGAAGGAAAGGGCGAGATTTATCTCCATTGGAAAAACCTCGCAATAATTGGGTTTGTGTTGATAGTGCCCCTGATCATTGCACTTTTCTTCGAATCTTTTGTTATTAAGGTTTTATGCTGGGGGTTTTGTCTGATAGCCTATATGTCTTATCTGCCTGTTCAAGGACCGTGCGTTACCGCTATAATTGTTGGGTCTCTACCCTGGTATGTTTTTTTTGAGTGGAAAGCGTTCCCAAAATGGCTGGCGATCATTGCTACAATAATTTCGTTGATTGAGATTAGTTACATCCGGCATCGTATGCGCGCGATTGAGCAAATAAGGAAAAAAGAAAATATTCTGTTGTAACTAATGTTCATAACAGTGAATGGCATGTGCGGGATCGAGCGGGAATGAGACCAGACCTTGATAATGGACATTTTTGCCTTCTATAAAATTTAAAAGTTGATGTCTTTTTATGCAACAAGTTTCATCTTGATTGAAGGAGATTAAGGGGACGTTGTTGAAAAACAACACTTAACAATTGTACGTACGTATGACAAGAAGGCATTATGCCACGACAAGCCAGATTAGATGCTCCTGGAACTCTTCACCATGGGAAAAACGCAAGGGACAGGTCTACACCCCAAGTGAAGCAAATTTTCACGGGGTAAACATTTGACAAAATAATACGAAGTTGCATTCAAAAGCAGATCGAGGCGGCGACGAGGAATCAACGCAGGCGTACGTTTTAGTACGTCGAGGAGTATGACGAGGAGACAACAAAGATATGCAAATGAAGGCGACTTAGTATAAAAAGGTAAGAACCGGTAAGGAAGTAGGGATGTATAATCCCGATATTCATCGGAGAAAGTCAATTCGCCTTAAGCATTATGATTATTCGTCAGCTGGGGCGTATTTTGTGACAATATGTGTCCACAATCGAAAAAATTCATTTGGAATAATCAAAAACGGGAAAATACGTTTGAATAATATTGGAGAAATTGCCGGAGATGAATGGCAAAAGACGCCAGAAATAAGAAAGGATATGAATATTCAATTGGATGAATTCGTCATAATGCCGAATCATTTGCATGGAATAATAATGATCCGCGCCAATCAACACAATATCTGTAGGGACACGATGCATCGTGTCCTAAATGATGAAACGACAATGCATCAGGACGCAAAGCATTGCGTCCCTACGAATCGATTTGGGGGGCAATCAAAAAAATTATCGTCGATTATTCGCGGATATAAATCTGCTGTAACGATGTATGTACGTAAAAACGGTATAAATTTTAAATGGCAGACTCGTTTCTACGACCACATCGTCCGCAATAACAAAGAATTAAACCAGATAAGGGAATACATTCAAAACAATCCCCTGCAATGGCATCTTGACCGGGAAAACCCGCTAAGAACAGGAATTGAACCCTTAGAGGATGAAATCTTTGGAAATATTTAAGCCCGATAAAATTCGTTTATTTTTTCTACAATATAATTTTTAATCATGGCAACTATTCTCATTAGTTATCACTCACAGAGTGGAAACACGGAGCAAATGGCTCAGGCTGTTGCTAAGGGGGCAAGGGAAATTGCTGACACCACGGTAATCATAAAGCGAGCTTTTGATACCCGAGTGGAAGACCTCATCGCATGCGATGGTTTAGTGATTGGCTCTCCCGAGTATTTTGGATATATGGCCGGGGCGGTGAAAGATCTTTTTGACCGAACGTATGAAGTGCTGAGGGGTCACCAACGAATTTTCCGGAAACCGGTCGCTATGTTCGTCAGCGCTGGCAATGACGGAAGCGGAGCTTTGAGGAATATGGAGAAACTTTGCATTGGATACCAGTTTAAGAAGGTGCATGAGGCTATTGTCAGTAAAGGGCCGGTAACGGATGCTATCCTTGCCCGTTGCGAAGAGCTGGGAAGGATTATGGCTGCGGGTTGCGGCACAGATATCTTTTAGGAAAAAAAGAAAAGGGGAGCGCCGAACCATGTTCATGAAATTTTGTTCATTATGGACCCCCCCGTAGGTGCGAAAAATTTTTCGCCCCTACTCAAAATAAAAAACAACAAACATAACCTAAAGGCGGGGTAATTTAGTATCAATCAATTATCCTATAAACTATTACTCTATCCTGTTTTTTCTTTTGATATTCGAAGACCATTTTTAAAGAAGCACTTTCCCCGCATAATTTTAGCAGGTCAGGAGACCACTTTTCAATATCCCTACAATTTATTACTAAATAATCGGCTTTTCTCTTGGCAGATCTAATAATTTTTTCACAAGAAGTTTCAGGTAATTTTAAAGGGTTACCCATAGCATAATAGGCAACCTGGGGCATATTGGTCATGATAACAGGGGCCTTCTTCCCGGAATTTTCCTTAATCCAGATTCCCGCAATTTTCCCCCCCAGTTTATCTACTCCTTGAGGTTTGAGGGTCTTGGGTAAAATCGACAGGGCAATCACTGCCAATATAACAACAAGAACCCTTCTGTATAGAGTCGAAGAGAAGACACCATCCCTTTTCGAAACTATCCATCCATAAATTCGCTCCCTGACCTCCCAGATTCCCATGCTCATCCAGTAAAACGAGATTACCACCAGGGGTAAGACATGTCGGCCACTGAAAGCACTTGCAACGATATGACCTTCCCGGAAAATACTGTAATTGGCGGACATAAAATAAAGAACAAAAAGATGAATTCCCAAAAAAGAAACCAGGAAGAATTCCTCTCTCTTGTGATAGGGGATTGTTTTTCTTTTTACCAGACCAAACAGGAGGAAAATAAGCAAAAGGGGGTGGAAGGAGTTTTCCGACTTCGAAGTAAATAAGAGGAAGCCCTGGGTATGTTTTCTTATCACTGAAACATCTCTGATATTGTCCTCTTTTACAAAACTTCTCGGGCCAATGAGAACCTCTAATTTTATTTTCTTACTCAAGTTCCACTCACCAGTTGTCTGTCTGATATGCCAGAGATAAGGGACGACCAGGACAAACGAAAAAGCAGAGAGGAGGAAGAAAGCTCCGATTCTCCTTTTATAAGTCTTTCTAAATTCAGAGATCTTCTGAAAAAGTATCCATAGGCTAACTATGATAAAAATTTCTATACCATCAGCCCGGGTAAGGTAGGAAAAACCGATGGTGATTCCGGCCAAAAGATAGAGCCAGAGTTTTTCAGTCGATAACGCCTCATAGGATGACCAGAGAGCAGTTACGAAGAAAAATATATAGATTGCTTCTTTGAGCACATCTACCGAAAATCTGACAAAATAAGGATGGATAGCAAGGAGAAAACCTGCCAGAAAAGAGATATGAGAATTTTTGAAAAGCTTTTTCCCCAGAAAGTAAAGGGGGATAATTGTGAGAGTATTAAAGATGAGCGATATTAATCGTCCGGCTGATTCCATATCCAGACCAATTTTGGAGACCAGAGCGATGAGAAAGGGATAGAGAGGGGTCTGAAGCTGGATAAGGGCTTCTTTAAACTCTCCGCTATCATATAATTTAGCTACCGGAATATACTGAAATGCCCCGTCCTTAGCAATGAGATGGAGATGGGGATAGAGAATTATCCTGATAAAAAGGGCTAAAAGAAGAAGGATGAATAGATTTCTTTTGTCATTATTATTCTTCTGATTCAATAAGCCTTCTTGCATTACATTGCTCCCTTCCCGAATAAAACCGCCGGGATGGTTTTAAGCAATATCTTAAAATCTAAACCCAAAGACCAGTTGTCGATATATTCCAGGTCCATCTTCATCCAGGTATTAAAATCCACCTTACTTCTCCCGCTTATTTGCCAGCTGCAGGTAATTCCCGGTTTCATGGAAAGTCTTCTTTGTTGCTGTCGCTCATACTTTTTTATCTCGGATGGCAAAGGGGGCCGGGGACCAACCAGACTCATATCACCTTTTAACACGTTGAACAGTTGCGGGAGTTCATCAATACTGGCCTTGCGGATAAACTTTCCAATGGGGGTAATCCGGGGATCATTCTTAATCTTAAAAACCGGACCATCTGCTTCATTAAACTTTTCCAGTTGGGTTTTCATCTTCTCGGCATCCGCCACCATGGACCGAAATTTATAAAAGGTAAATTCTCTTCTGTTTAATCCACACCGTCTTTGTTTAAAGAATACCGGCCCCGGAGAAGAGATCTTTATGGCCAGGGCTACAATTAAGAAGAGAGGCAAAAGGGGGACTAATAAAAGAAAAGAGACTATGGTATCGGATATCTGTTTTATTAATAACTGTCCTGGCTTCTGGGGGATGGTAGAAAAAGTCAGAAGAGGGATACCATCCAGATCATCCAGATAATATCTGGCAATTAAAGGGTTGAAAAAATTTACTGTTAGCTTAACCTTTATCCCGACCTCCTCACAGGCATAAATTGATGGTTCTAAATCGCCTAACCAGCTTTTAGGGATGGAAAAGATTACTTCATCGATAACCTTTTCCTTAATCAGTTTCGGTATATCATTTAATGTGCCGATCACCTTAATTCCCAGAATTTCCTTTCCTGTCATCCCGGGATCTTTACCAACAAACCCGACAATCCTTAACCCCCACTCTTCATGCTTCATAATCTTTTGAGCTATCTCCGTTGCCCTTCTTCTCGTTCCGACAATAAGCAATTCGCGATAATTATACCTTCTTTTACGAGCCACCCTTAAAGTGAATCGAATAATAAATTGTTCCGCAATCAACAGGAGAGTACTCATAATAACAAAGATAAAAATTAACGTTCGGCTGATATACTGAAGCCTGAAAATGAAGATGAACACGCCGATCCCCAATGTGCCCATGAGAGCGGTCTTTATAATAATCCATGATGGGCTTGCTAAAGATCTGGTCCGCAGGGGATCGTAGAAACCCTGGAGTCTGAGCAAAATCCACCATAAAGGGAGGATAACAAGAAGCAACCAAAGATATCTATCTAAAGGGAAAAGCGGTAAAAACCGATCAATAAATAATGTTAAAAGATAGTCTCTAACATAATAGGCAAGAATAAAAGAGAGGAAAATAATTACCAGATCAATAAACTGAGCAATCTTGCTGATTAATTTTGATTGTTCTCTTAACATATTTCATAAAAATAGGATGCTTGTTACCGCTTATAATCTTTGAAAAGTAAATTATAATTTAATCAATGCCATTTTTGGGGAAAGAAAGCATAGTTTTATCAGCCAGCTATTATCAACAAAGCGAACAATATACCTTATATGTTTCACTGGCAATGCGATCCCAGTCATATCGCTTTTTAACCAGTTGAATCTGCGCTTGTCGCTCCTTTTCGTTAAGTCCAGCCTTTAAAAATATGTCCATTTTTCTTGCCAGATCTCCGATATCCCCTGCTTTAAAGTATCTCCCTTCAGGAAGAGTGACCTCCCGGTTGGGAGGAATATCGCTTACCACCACTGATAGCCCATAGCTTAATGCCTCGATGAGCGCGATGGGAAGACCCTCATAGTAAGAAGGCAAAACAAAGAGTCCGGCGTGGGAGTAAAGTTCCTCTAAAGGAGGCCCGGTTACAAATCCAGTAAGGATTACCCCTGGCGTTCTTTTTGCTATTTTTTTTAAATTCTTGCTATATGCCGTTTCGTGGTCAGCATCCCCAGCGATAGCCAGTTTCCAATCCGTATTAAGATTGGAGAAAGCAGAAATTAAGTCACGCAATCCCTTTTCCGGAACGAACCTGGCTACAGAGAGGATATACTTTTCAGGAATAAGCCCTATTCTTTCGATGTAATCTGTTTTATCCCTCCTTTTGGAAATAATCGCTCCATTGGGTATTAAGTGGGCTTCCCTTCCAAACTTCTCCTTGACCAGCTTTTTTATTACTGAAGAAATGACGATTATCTCATCAGCGTATTTACAGCCCCATTTTTCTCCCAATCTCAATATATTTTTGGCAAGCCATCCCCACTTGGCTCTCTCATACTCAGGGCCATGGTGGGTCATTACTACCTTCAGCCCCAGTGCTTTTGCCAGCGGTATCAGTAAGGACGGCCCTACGGCATTGAAATGAAGAATTTCAGAAGATTTCGCTCTGGCTAAAAGTACCCCCAGTAACGTGTGGGATATGGCTTCCAGGCTCTTTTTGTGAGGACACCAGAGATTTATGAATTTAACCCCTTTCCACTCTTTTTTATATGGCTCAGAAAGATAAGGGGTTCGGGTGAAAACGGTTACCTCCACGCCAAGAGACACAAGTCTGGGAAATAACTCTTCGCAATGTTTTTCCACCCCTCCTTGAACGCCCGGAAAACCTCTCGTGCCGATAACAAAGACCTTCATCTTTTATGTATGTCATCCAGACAAGGGCTTTTCCCAGAATGAGTTGGAATATAACATTTATTTATGCATCTATAAGTCGTAATTATCCCCACTTCCATATTAATTTTTCTTCATTGCCATCTGATAAATTTTTATTAATTCCTGATAATGTTTTTCAGAATTAAAATTCTCTTCAACAAACTTTCTTGCATTTCTTCCCATTTCATTAATTTTCATAGGGTTATTTATTAAATCTTCAATTTTATCTCTCAAATCCTCTACATTCCCTGGTTCAAAAGTGTACCCTGTTTTTCCATCTATTACTAATTCAGGAATTCCGCCTATTCTTGCGCCTATAACGGGCTTACCTAAGGCAAAAGACTCGAGCACGGTTCTTGGATTATTCTCATACCATTCGCTTGGGATTATAATAGCCATCGATTTTTTTATTTCATTTTTCAATTCGTCTCCTGTTTTGTAACCTAAAAATTTTACATTGTCGGTTTGTTTATTTGTAACTTTCATTTTCAACTTCCCTTCCAAGGGCCCACTACCAATGACCTTTAAGCCAACATCACGCCCGGTTACCGCATCAATAAGTGTAACAAGTCCCTTTTCACGCGATAACCTGCCAAAATAACAAAATTCATTTTCATAACCATAATTGGGGGTGGATTCAATCGGATTAATAAAATTAGGCAAATACACCACATCTCTTTCAAAACCCATTTCTTCAACTTTATTTTTCAAGAACATGCTAGGCGATATATACATATCTATTAAATCATAACTATTCAATATCTTATGATTTAAATACATTTCTACAGTATTAACCAAGCTTTTCGCATAAGAACCTTTCGTACATTTTTTTATCAGACAATAATAATACCTGCTATTTTTACAACTTTCGCAAATTCTGCCGTCTGCCAACATAGAATACGACGGACAAACAAGTTTATAATCATGCAGAGTCATTACTGTCGGGATATTACGTTTTTTAAATATATGCAATATTGAAGGCGAAATCTGGTGGGCAAAATTGTTAAGATGAATAATATCTGGTTTAATAATATTAACCAGCTGTTCAATTTTATTTTTTGCCTCAAATGAATAAAGGATCTTAAAAGCTGAGGACATTTTTTGTTTTATCGATAAGACACCTTCATAATCAATGTTTTCAACAAAATATTCAGCATAAGGATATTCAGGATTGGCAGGATGTTTCATCCCCCAAAAAAACACATCATGCCCTTTTTCGGACAACAATTTCCCCGTAGTGAGAGTGCTTATCTCAGCCCCGCCTTTTGGATATAGGAATTTATTGATTAGTAAGACTTTCATCTTTTCGATCTTGAGTTACTGTTGTACTGTAAGGCCGAGCATATAGATAAAAAACATATCCGAAATGGCATTACCATTAGTCCCGTCTTTAACGCCCTAAAAAAAGGGGCTTCTTCCTTCTAAATTAACCTTTTTAATCAATGCGATTCAAATATCTCTCTTAAAAATTGCTTTCTTAAACAATTCCCTCAAAACAAGTAAAATAAAAGTTGTATTTCCAATTAAATACCGTTTCCAAAGTCGTCTTGGTTCCTGAATCAATCTGAAAAACCACTCAAGCCCAATTTCCTGCATCCATTTTGGCGCTCGTTTTACTATACCTGCAATGAATTCAAACGTAACACCCACACCGATACTCACAGGAATATTTAGCTCTTTATAATGTGTATATATCCATTTCTCCTGTTTGGGTGCACCCAAGCCAATGAATAAGATATCTGCTTTAGAACGTATAATCATCTTAGTAATTTTATCATTTTCGACTTTATCTTTTTCAAATCCAAACGGAGGTGAATAAATCCCTACTATCTGTAAGGCGGAGTAGTTTTTTCTTAAAGCCTCGGCTGATTTTAAAGCCGCACAGGGGCGACCGCCTAATAAAAATACTCTAAATCCTTTTTCTGCCGCTACTTCACACAATTTGGGAAGCAAATCTGACCCTGATATTTTCTCTTTTAATGGAACTCCCAAAAATTTGGACACCCAAATTAAGGACATACCATCGGCTAAAACTAAACGTGCACTTTCATATGCTTTCCTAAATTCTTCATCCTTTTGCAACAAAACAATATGAGCGGCATTCGGAGTCACAATATAAGAAGACTTTCCTTCTTTTATCATCCCCTCAATTTTATTAATCACCTCCTGCATGGTAAAATTATCAATTTTTACGCCCGCTAAACTAAATTGGGTCATCTTAAAATTTCCTTATAAATTTCTATTATCTGCTCTATCCCGTGGTTTATAATTAGACTTCTCAATCTGAGCAAACACTTCTTCATTTATCCGCCCAGGCGATTTCATAGCAATAAGAGTAAACCTGAGTTAAGACATTGCCCGCCCGGTATTGTTCGACGCTTTTTAAACAGTTTTCAGGGCTGAATTTTGGTCTGTCGTTTAATACCTCAAGCACGGCCGTCCCTATCTCTTTTATGTCTCTGTCAACCACTTTGCCGGAAAAACCTTCTTTGACGACCAGTCCTACCTCGCCCACATCGGTCGTTACTACGGGAAGCCCGCAGGCCAGGGCCTCAAGAACACTCCTCGGCATGCCTTCAAAGGCCGAGGTGAGCAGAAAAGCATCACATATTTTCATAAGGTGAGCAACTTTTTCCTGGGGAAGACTGCCTAAAAGACGAACGGCATGTCCTAAGCTTTTCTCTTTTACCTTCTTTCGTGTTTCTTCAAGAAGCCCCCCCGTGCCTACGATAATCAACCGTGCCATGGAGTCTCTGGAATAAACGTAGTCGAAGGAATCAATGAGACGTAGGGGGTCCTTTTGTCCTTCAAGCCGTCCTACAAAGAGGATAAGTTTATTTTGAGGAGTTAAGCCCTCCTGTCTGGCGAAGTCTTCCCGGCCATGCCCACATTGATTCTCAGTGAGAGGATAAAAGAGATCCTCATCCACCCAGGTAGGGAGAAACCCGAAGCGAGCAGCCGAGGCGGGATATTTTTTCTTGTAAAATTCGACGGCATCTCTCCTCACGACAAATATTCTGTTTATATGGGGAATCAATGCCGCTTCTAATTTAAAATAAAGCCAGGGGAATTGGTGCCATCTTACCTCCGAATAAGGGTTATATAGGTCCTTCATATGACCGTGGACAATCAGAAACTTCCTGTTCGGGCATCGTTTAAAAGGGATGGAGTGCTCAACACGATGGAACATCAGAATTTTATTCTCAAGAGGAATTTCCGCCTTGTGCTTATAGAGAGAAAGGACAAACTTTACGCTCAAGGGGATTGGCGTTCTTACATTTTCGTCTTCGACGTAAAGGACGGGGAGAAAATTAAATCTTTTGCCGTAAAGTTCAGCTTCTTGCCACCTTCCTATCCGACATCTTTTATCGGAACTTACCCCTACAAATTCTATCTCGAGGTCTTCCGGGGCATATTTAATAAAGTTTCTATCGAAGGTTTCAATGCCCCCGATTTTACCGCCCAGCGGATCCATCTGGTATAGAATCAAGCATTTCACCTTAGAGCGAGTCATTCTTATTCCGCCTCCTCTCTCTCTGTGCCCACAAGCATACCTGCAAAGGCAAAACAGGGGACAAGCCGCATTAAACTTTAACCTGCCAAAAAAACAGTCTTTTCAAAATCAACATTAAAAACGAAATATTTCGAAAAAGACGAAGGAAGATTTTTAGAATGATTCATGGGAAAAGAGGATAAAGTACGCCCATTTTTTTGAGTAATCTCGTTGTGCCAAAACTGTATTCAGACCCTCCCCTTTCATTTTAAATAGACCTTAGCAGGTTCCCAAGCATATATTCCGAACTTTTAGGCTCCATCTGTGTATATCCGCCTCCCGGTGTTAGTGTCATTTCAGAAAAATACACACGCTCTCCTACTTCATATAGATCGACGCGGACAAATGGAATTCCTTTTGATAATCTTTTAGCTATACCAGCCATTTCCTCAAAAAGTTTAGGCTTTGGTAAATCGATATCCAATATTGGATAATCCAAGCGGTGAAAAGGGGCTAAATTCCAGTCCATATCATAATAGCACACTTTCACTGTATGTTCGATTACTAATCCTTGTGATATGGAAAGAAACCGGGGAGCACCTTGAAAGCAAAAATATTTGTAGTTTATAATATCATCCTGTAAATACTCTTCGCATACGATACAAGGTTTGACTTTTTTATATGGCCATTCACGTGTCATGTAAAAATAATCATAGGATAGGCGTTTTCGCAAGTGCTTTTTTGCTTTTTCAATGTCAAATATCGCCTTATCCTTACATATAACAAGCCCACCAGAATCATGATTACATTTGAGCACAAACTGATTTGGCAACAGATTAAAGTCAATATCCTCCACACATTGCCAGCAACCAATAAGCGGAATTAAATACTTTTCGCCAATTGTTTGCGCAATATACTCGCGCACCCGATACTTATCAACGAGCATTGTATATTGTGGATTACGATCATTAAGCTTTAACCATTGTAGTTTTTCGTTAAAAGAGGTTGGTTTATCAAGTGATAAAGCTTTGCCTACTTCACACCAAAATAGTAGCTTAAGAACAAGTTTATCTGGTAACGCACTAAATGGACGGTGCCGTAAAAAATATCTTAATACCTTTTTTAAAAACGATATTTTATACACCTTTTTTATCGGCGTCATAAAATACATCCTTGTTCAATAACACTGGAGGAACTATGAAGCGCTTCATTCTTACTCCCTCGGTCAAATTCAAAGGACCATCATTTGATTATTTTCCTGCGGGCCTCGTTGAATCCAATCATAACAAAAGCTATATAAGGCATTATTCCATGCATAAACCCGTTGGTGAAGCCATTAGACAGTATCACCAATAGAATCAGAAGATTAATGGCGATGAACCGATCAAGAGTCGCATATGCTGAAAACGATAGAAAATGCAATAGAAAAGACCCGGTATACAGAAGATACCCAACTATTCCGCCATATTCTAACCACTCGACATGGAAATTATGCCGAGTAACATAAACCTTCCCCTTATACAACCCTACACCAAAGACCGGAGCGCTCGCAAAGTTTCCAATACCTTCATGGTAGGAGAATGCGCGCCAGTGCAATGCTTCTTTCCATAGGTTTATATTCATTAATCTTGCCGCGGTTTCTTCTCCTTTCTCTTTTTCGAAATGTGTTGATTTAAATATTCCGGGGTAAAATGACAGCCACAATGTCAGAATCAACGTCATTGTAATCATCAATAACATTAAAAAAAATCCTTTCCCTTTTCTTATCAGCCAGTACAAAATAGGAGATACAACGACACTCGCGAAATAAAGTCTTGATAGAGTGGAAAATAAAGCGCCAGAAATTATTAATAGAGATAAAAGTCCCGGGACTTTTTTCCACCACCCTGAGTACGCAAGATAAAAGATCGCCGTAACGCTCATAGTTGCAATTCCGATAAAGGGCATGGAAAAAATGGAGACCCTTTCATGCGTCGCAACAAATTTTATAACCGCTTCAATCCCAAAAAGACTGATACCTCCAATAAGAAAGATAACGCACCTTCTGTACTCATCTTCATTTCTTACCAGGGTTCTAATAACAAAGTATGAAATAACAGGAATGAAAATCGAGTGAAAAGCAAGGAAACCACTATCGAGCATTGTCTTAGACCGGATAGTAGAAATTAAGAAAGTTACGCCTATGAGTATAATTATTAGATCATAATATCTAAAGGAATATTTATATCCTTTAAATAATATTCTATAGAAGGCGACTAACGAAAGCGCGATAATACCGAGAGTATATGGGTTAAAAGTGATTACGCCAATTTCGACCTGAAAAAATTCCCTTGAAAAGGGCAAAAAGGCGAGGATAGCGCATAGAAGGCCAAGAGCATCAGTGCGGATAGCTGCTGCCAAGAGAACCGCATTGATTGGAAGTATATATAATAAATAAATACTTTTTGATTCTTCTACACCGACAGTCTTACCCAATAACAGTTCAAGCGCGAGAATGATTGCAAATATGCCGTATACTAATATCGTCCTCTTCAAGTACACCCCCATAATAGTTCCGCGAAATCCGACAACCCGTATCCGTTATGTGAATTTCCATTTTTACCGCCGTCTTCAGATAGACGTAAATACGCTTCTTCAACAATATCGGCAATTACAGTGTAGCTCCTGTATTGCTCCACATAACGGTTGCCTCTAATCCCCATTTCTTTCGCCCGTGATGGATCATTAAGCAATTCAATAATTGCGCGCGCGAAAGCTTCTTCATTATAAGGCACACAAAGCCCTGCGTTGCTCTCCGAAATTACCAGACGTTGTTCAGGATGGTCGTTTGCCACAACCGGCTTGCCCATAGCCATATATTCGATAAGCTTCGTAGGGGAGGTGGAGTTCAAAATTGGTGTCGGATAAAATGGCGACACACAAACATCAGCTTGTTTTACATACCGCCAACCTTCCTCCATCTGAAGAAACCCGGTAAAGATAACTGAATCTTCTAATCTAAGCCTCTTTGCTTCTTCTCTCAACATTTGTTCATCGGAAGGGTCGTCACCGCCACCTATCATATAAAGTTTTGCATCAGGTAACTCACGAAGCACTTTCGTGAAGACTCTGAGCAGGAAGTCCAGCTTGCGGACTTTATTCAGGGTCCCGAGATATGCCACTATCTTTTCCTTCTTGTTTCTCACGAAATCGGGGGCAGCGTGATTATAGAGAATCTTTTCAAGGGAGACACCCATGGGAACAGAAGTCAACTTTATCTCGGGTATCCCCATTGAGACAACGTCCTTTTTCATCTGCTCACTTTGCACAAAAATATGATGCGCCCCTGGCATAATTATGTGATAAAGTATGAATTTAAAAAATATGCCACGTAAAAAATAGAGCAGGGGGTACCGTGCGGTGCCTTCTTTCGCACTGTAGATTGACGCCTCCGGAAATGGGTAAGACAACCAATAAGTGAACTTAATATCTTTTAACTTTGCTGCAAGTATCGCCATAAGTCCTGACATGAATTTGTTTTTTACTTGAATAAAATCGTATTCATTTCTCCGGATTAGAGAAAACATTTTTAAGTCGTTTATGAAACTCAGAATGTTTTTTCTAACTCTGTGAAATAGTGAAGTTCCCGGGTCAGTAGCTCCTACCCAGACATTACAACCGGACCATAAGGTTTGATATTCTTTTACACATGGTGCTTCTGACTGGAGAATACAATCAATAGAGTGCCCGCGACCAATCATTTCTTTGCCGAAAAGGACGGCAATATCGACCCGGAATGGGGGAAATTTATCTTCAGACACAAAAAGGAATTTCAATTTTTTTCTTGGCTGAAACATCTTTCTTTTCAGTTTTGTCTTATCACTTTTTATCCGACAATTCTGTCGGGCTAATTATTCTGAGTCAAAAAATTCGCGCGGCATAGTAATTAGTAAAATGTACTTATATAGTGAAGCATTATAACTATTTAATAAAAGATCACTAAATCCATTAGAGGTCGGAAAGCAAAAATTTAGCCTTCTCATAGACTGGTTTGCAAAGTTCAGTGATCACCCCATGCTCACGCTTGGATAATCGTCTTGATTTTTCGAGGCTTCTTGCAGAAATCTTACCGGCATATTCTTCCTTGTAAGGAAGCTCGATAAACTCATAGACTTTAGGCATTACTCGTGACTTTTGTTCAACAAGACTATCGTATTCAATAACTAATAATTGCGATTCTCTTAATCTTTGTCTTAACTCAAAAACTTGGCATGTTTTACCATTATAAGCAAGACACGCCCGAAGGAGTCCGCTTACACTCCAAAGTCCTAAATGTTCATATTTCCACCTCGCAAAACCTTCCAGGTATCTCGCCCCACATCCTCTAAAGAGATCATTAAGCGCCCTCCTCCGCCAGTTAGAGAGCATGGAATAAATTACTGAGAATGGATTTCTTAAAATCCATATAATCTTATGCCCATTAAAATGTTCAAAGTATTCACAACAGCACTCATTTAAATACGTGGTTTGGAAACAATAGCGGCCCTTTGGTGTATGGTCAACGTAACCTGCTAAGATGAGCGCGGCATCTAGTTCACCATATTGGCCGAACCAATAATTAGTCATTCCTTCGCTTTGAGTAATGATGTTTGCAAGCATGGTCGTGCCGGAGCGCTGACAACCGGTTACCAGTATTGACTGGGGGAATTCATCCAGTCTCCTCAAAAGGACGCAACCCTTCGGCCTCACCCGGCGTATAAAATCGTTCCAACTTTTAATTGGTAATGTTTTTCCTTGAGGAATAAGAGTCATGTGTATCCAAGTTTTCTATTTAATTGTCCCGCTCGTGATTCAAAATATCTTTGGTCTTCATCCGATAGGTGTTCACACCAAGAGGCATCGAGCTTAATTTCCGATGATTTTCGAAACCTGACCTTATCATTGCCATTCGTAGTGTGGTTAGGCTTTGCTGAGTAATTAAGCATCTCTTCCTCAAATCCTATGTTTAGAAAATCGCATATTCTTCCAAGCTCTCTTCCGGTTTCCTTCACAAGCTCTTCGTACTTCACCGTCAATATATCTATATTGCATTCATCAAATAAGGGGAGCGCCCTCTCATGGAAATTTTTCCATGCATCAAGACTCTTTCTTTTTGGTACATTCCTCTTTAAATGTGAATAGAACACGCCCCGCCCGTCGCGCACGAGGAGTATTACTCTTACCTCTTCCGGCCTTCTCCGATATAGTCCAATTGCCTTTAAGTAGGTTTTTGATGAATCGACGATTATCTCAGAATTGCAGACTGTTCTTACGGCATCATATAGGAGAAAATTATTTTCTATTGCCTGGTTAATCGGTCTGAGAAAAGGGCAAAAACATTTAATTCCGGACTTAAGCTCGATATACCACAAGCCATGAAAAATCTTTCTACGAAGCTGATAAATCTTCGTTTTATGAATTTTATCCACAACAATATTTGGGTTTATATAACCCAAGTTCAGCGCGTAAGGATTTTTCAAAATATCAGTTCCGAGATTATTACTCACCATCGTCAACACATCTTGCCACACAGAGCATGATTGCACGGGTTTTCCGCAACCGCATAACGAATTCAGAGAAATATTCTTCGGTAGATGAGAAATTTCACCTAAGGATTCGGCTTTAGAGTGAGATCCAATCATCAGATCAAGCAACGTCGACCCCGAATGGGCAGCGGAGCAAATAAATACATATTTAACCACAATAATCCTCCATCCTTTTATGCCGGGATTTAGAATCTTGACCCAACTAAGCTCGTCATCGAATACCTGCCTATGGGTTTTTTAAGTTAAGAAAACGCATTTATTACTCCGGCAAATAAATATATAAAAGCATAATCGTCATTCTCAGTAACAACGGGCATTGCACAGAATTTATTTACATGTTTAATTGCCGGAGTAATAACTTGATAATTCCCTGTAGCTTGCTACAGGGTTATCACACGTCATTCCCACGAATACCCTGAAGGGCACAGGCGTGGGAATCCAGAGGGTGG
>LQYC01004629.1_pt1 | contig 52456 bp, 49 predicted proteins | sample 661771 | NCBI WGS metagenome assembly LQYC01 (sample SAMN03483023, study PRJNA281117) | bioreactor metagenome | isolation source: benzene-degrading methanogenic enrichment culture from a contaminated... | place: USA: oil refinery in Oklahoma | collected 2011-05
TTTTTTTTTTTTTGGTAAAAAAGGGTAAAGTAAGAATAAAAAGTCTGAGATCTATATCCGACAATCTAAAAAATTCTTGATAAAGGACTTCGAAAGAATTGTTTAAGTTTTTGGGACAAAAAATATTCGGAAGCCGGAATGAACGGGAACTGAAAAAAATCCGGCCTCTTCTTGAGCGGATTAACGCGTTGGAACCGGAAATCAAAAAATTAAGCGAATCCCAGTTGAATGCTAAAACAGCGGAGTTTAAGGAACGGTATGGTCGCGGAGAATCTCTCGATGATTTGCTGGTTGAGGCGTTTGCCGTGGTACGGGATACCGCCCGCAGGGTATTAGGAGAGCGACACTATGATGTTCAAATACTCGGTGGGGTGGCGCTCCATCAGGGAAAAATCACCGAAATGGCTACGGGTGAAGGAAAAACATTGGTTTCAACACTTCCGGCCTACCTTAATGCACTCACCGGACGGGGGGTTCATATTATAACGGTTAATGATTACTTGGCCAAACGTGACCGGGATTGGATGGGGAAGATCTACGAATATCTGGGAATCAACGTGGATGTTATCTATCATGACCTGGAAACAACCAGCCGAAGGAAGGCCTATCAGGCTGATATCACCTATGGGACCAACACCGAATTTGGATTTGACTATCTCCGGGATAACATGGCGCATACCCTTGAAGATCAGGTCCAGAGGAAACACTATTATGCGATTGTGGATGAGGTGGATAGTATCCTCATTGATGAAGCCCGAACCCCGCTCATTATTTCAGGTGCGGTGGAGCATTCTTCCAACCGGTACGCGGAAATGAAGCCTTTGGTGCAGCGTTTGGTCAATGCCCAAAGCGCGCAGGTTAATAAATTGATCAAGGAAGCGGAAGATCTCCTGAACGAGGGAAAAGATGATGAGGGGGGGATTAAACTCCTCCAGGCCAAGCGTGGCTCGCCCAAAAATAAGCGACTCCTTAAAATCTTTAAAGAGGGCAAATACAAAAAACTGGTCGAAACTATTGAGATGGATTGCATCCGGGATAAGAAGCTTTCTGAACTGGATGAAGATCTTTATTTCGCCATCGAAGAGAAGAATAACGTGGTTGATCTTACCGACAAAGGAAGACATTTTCTTTCTCCCCATGATCCTGAAATGTTTGTGCTTCCGGACTTAAGTCAAGCAGATGAGGATTCTGATCTCGACGAAGCCGAAAAAAATAAACGTCGCGCAGCATTAGAAAAGGAGTTTTCAGACAAGGGAGAAAAAATTCAGAATGTTCATCAGCTGCTTCGCGCCTACTCCCTGTTTGAGAAAGATGTTGGCTATGTTGTCTCCGATGGCAAGGTACTCATTGTGGATGAATTTACCGGTCGGCTTTTACCCGGTCGACGGTACAGCGAAGGGTTGCATCAGGCATTAGAAGCTAAGGAAGAGGTGACTATTGAAGGGGAAACACAGACCTTTGCTACCATCACCCTCCAAAATTACTTCCGGATGTATGAAAAATTGGCGGGAATGACAGGAACCGCGGAAACCGAAGCGCCCGAATTTCTAAAGATATATAAGCGTGATGTTTTAGTTATTCCCACTAATGAACCGGTCCGGCGGACTGATTATCCGGATATGATTTATAAGACCAGAGCGGAGAAGTACCGGGCGGTAATAGATGAAATTATGGAGATGAAAAACCAAAATCGGCCGGTTCTGGTAGGGACAACCTCGGTCGAAGTTTCCGAGACCTTAAGCCGGATGCTGGGGAAGAAGACAAAACATTCAGTGCTTAATGCCAAGCGGCACAAAGAAGAAGCTGAGATTGTCGCTTCTGCCGGTCAACCCGGAGCAGTAACCATTGCCACGAATATGGCCGGGCGAGGCACTGATATTAAGCTTGGGTCGGGTGTAACCGAGGCGGGTGGGCTTCATATCGTCGGAACTGAACGTCATGAGTCGCGCCGGATTGATCGTCAGCTTCGTGGTCGGAGTGGCCGGCAGGGGGATCCGGGTTCTTCCCGATTTTATCTTTCCCTGGAAGATGATTTGCTGAGAATCTTTGGTTCCGAGCGGATCGCGTCCATTATGGAAAGACTGGGGATGGAGGAAGGGCAGCCCATTGAGCATCCCCTTATTAACCGAGCGATTGAAAATGCCCAGGGAAAAGTAGAGGCGCACAACTTCGATATTCGAAAGCATCTTCTGGACTATGATGATGTGATGAATAAACAGCGGGAAGTAATCTACGAGCAGCGAAATCGCGTTCTCCGGGGTGAAAACCTTCGCGAAGATATCATGGCGATGAGCGCGGAATTTTGCGAAGATCTGGTCTCGAAGCATATCCATCCTGACCTTCCGCCTTCAGAATGGGATCTGCGGGGACTCCAGGATGAAATTTTCAGACTGTTTGCAATCCGATTTTCTCTCAACCAGCAGCAGATCGATGAGTTGAGTCAAGAAAAGCTCCTGGATTTGGTCATTAATCAAATCCAACAGACTTATCAACAGAAGGAAAGAGAGTTCGGAGAACCTGGTCTTCGCTACCTTGAATCAGTCTGTTCGCTTCACGCGATTGATACTCTTTGGAAAGAACATCTTCTTAATCTCGATCATCTTAAAGAAGGAATCGGACTTCGCGGGTATGGACAGAAAAACCCTCTTAATGAATATCAGCGGGAAGGGTTTGAGATGTTCCAGGACCTGATTCAAAGGATCAAGGAAGAAACCATCTCGCGGCTTTTTCGGGTGCGCATGGCTCCTGAACCTAACGTTGTCTCTGCTACTCCATCTTCGCCGCTCATTTTAAGCCGGGGAGAAGGTGACCTGAAACCAAAAACCGTCAAGCGAGAAAGCAAAAAGGTAGGAAGGAATGATCCCTGCTCGTGCGGGAGTGGGAAAAAATACAAAAAATGCTGTGGAAGGTAACACTATGAAAATAGTTATTCCCGGTTTTTTCTTTAATGGTATTTCGGGGGGGATAAAAAAGAACGGGAAAAAGGACATAGGCTTACTCTACTCAGAAGTCCCCGCAGTTGCCGCGGGGGTTTTCACGCGAAACTGGGTAAAAGCGGCTCCGGTTCTTTTGACGCACCAGAGAATACAAAAAGGATATATTCAAGCAGTGCTGGTTAACAGTGGATGCGCAAATGCCTGTACGGGCAAGAAGGGGATTGACGATGCCCAAAGACTGTCAGCGGAAACCGCTCGTATATTAAAGATCTCTCCTGAATTGATTGCCGTATCTTCAACCGGTGTAATTGGAGAGTTTTTGCCGGTTAATAAAATGTCAACGCAATTACCTGGTCTTTGTAAAGACCTCGCTGAGGAAAAGGTTGAGTATTTTGCTCAGGCGATTATGACCACGGATACGGCGGCAAAGATCGCTTTTCGAAAAAAAATAATTGCCGGGAAAAAAATCATCATCGGAGGCGTTGCAAAAGGAGCGGGAATGATTAATCCATCGTTGGCGACGATGTTGGTCTTTATTGTAACCAATGCCGCAGTATTACCGCGAACATTGCAATCCTTATTGGACGAAGGAATAAAGAGGTCTTTGAATCGAATCACGATTGATGGCGATACCAGTACCAATGATACGGTTTTATTATTAGCTAATGGTCGGGCTGAGAACCCCCCTTTTTCAAAAAAGAGCGCTGCAACCACGGGATTTAACGCCATGCTTTTCGAGGTACTGACAGAATTGGCGCAAACGATTGTCCAGGACGGCGAAGGAGCAACAAAAGTAATCGAAATAAAGGTGAAAAAGGCCAAGTCCGATGAAGAAGCAGAAACCATCGCAAGGAGTATTGCCCACTCGCCTTTGGTGAAGACTGCTTTTTACGGGGAGGAAGTTAATTGGGGCCGGATCGTCGCTGCCGCAGGGAAAACCATTTTCCCCATCTCGTTTGAAAAAGTGGATCTTTTTATCGGGAAAGTTCCGCTGGTAAACAAAGGGGTTAATGTTGCTTCTCACAATGAAAAACAAGCCCAAGAAATATTAACCAAAAGAAGTTTTACAATAACCCTTGTCCTGAATCAAGGCAAGCGAGAAGCTTCTATTTTAACGACTGACCTTTCTCCTGATTATGTAACGATTAACGCTGGATATAAATCGTAGGCTGATTGCTATTATTAAGAGCCTCAAAATTGAATTGACATGCACCTGAAAATCTCCCCCATACCCTCTTTACCAAAGAGGGGTGTCTTACCTCCCTTTGGTAAAGGGAGGTAAGGAGGGATTTTATAAAACAATGTCATTATTATTATAAGACTGTAAATATGATGACATCATATGCAAGGAAGTGTTGGATGCACTATTCTTTAATGAATATTTTTTAAGTATTAAGGGTTCCTCTAAAAATGTCATTCCTGCGCAAGCAGGAATCCAGAACTACTCGAAATTACTGGACTCCCGCCTTCGCGGGAGTGACAAATTGGGAATTATTAGAGGTAGCCTTAAGTTTCTCTCAAACACCTCTCTGTAAGGAGATAGTCGAAGATGGATAGAAGAAAATTTTTTAAACTTATGGGCGCAGGAATTGTGGGGATCTCCGGAAGCAAGCTGATTACTCCCGAATTGGTTCGCGCAGAAGGGGCTGATTTTGGCAGCGATGAATTACTTGGAGTTCTTGTTGATACGACCCGGTGTATTGGCTGCCGGAGATGTGAAGCCGCGTGCGCTGAAATAAATAATCTTCCTGCCCCTGATCTTGAAGATAAAGGTATATTTAAAAAAAGGCGAGAAACCTCTGAGACTCAGTACACGGTGGTTAATCGTTATACTCCCAAGGAGGGAAAAGAAATATTTGTTAAGGCCCAATGCATGCATTGTAACTATCCAGGATGCGCTTCGGCTTGCTTGGTAAAAGCGATGCATAAAATTGAGCAGGGACCGGTTAATTGGGAAACAAATTGTATCGGATGCCGGTATTGTATGGTTGCTTGTCCCTTTGATATTCCTAAATTTGAATATAATTCTCCGGCGCCTAAAATCCAAAAATGTAATTTTTGTTGGGAGAAAAAGGTCAAAAAGGGACAACGACCCGCGTGCGTGGAGGTTTGTCCGACGGAAGTCATGTTTTTTGGTAGCCGCAGAGAAGTGATTGAAGAAGCCAAACGACGGATATATCAGGAACCGGATAAATATTATCATCAGGTCTATGGTGAAAACGAGGTTGGAGGCACCAGTTGGGTTTATACTGCCGCTGTTCCCTTTGAACAGCTCGGCTTTCGAACTGATCTGGGAACTACGCCCTATCCTAAGCTTTCGAAAGGATTTCTGACCAATATTGCGGTCATCGATTTGGTTGTCCCTGCGTTGCTGCTTGGAATCGGCTATGCCGCGAAAAGAAAAAAACTGATTGATGGTCAGGATAACAGAGGAGACAAAGAATGAACGAAAAAACAGAGACCACGGTTATTAAAAATTTCAAAGATTTTATCACCTTTTTCATGAGCGAATTAAAACCAAGGGGAGGGAAGACAATTTTTACTCCCTTCAATGTTATCACGATCCCGGTTATTCTTATGGGACTGATCATTATTATAATCCGTTTCGCCAAAGGACTGGGAGCCGTAACCAATCTTTCCCAGGATTTCCCGTGGGGGCTTTGGATCGGATTTGATGTGCTCATTGGGATTGCGCTTGCCGGTGGGGCGTATGTTCTTTGTTTTATTTACTACATCCTGGGTTATGAAAAATATCACCCGATTGTCCGGGCGGTAGTGCTTAACGGTTTTTTAGCGTATTCGTTTTATGCCGGGGCGCTTATTTTGGATTTGGGCAGACCCTGGAATGCTTTTAATGTTTTGATCGGCAACAAGTTCGGGTTTAGTTCGGTGCTTTTTATGGTTGCCTGGCACTTTTTTCTTTATACTCTATCCCTTCTTTTTGAATTTGCTCCGGCCATAGCCGAATGGCTGGGTTTAAAGAAAGCATGGAAAATACTGAACGCGATGACCTTGGGAGCGGTGGTATTTGGGATCATGCTCTCTCTGGGGCATCAGGGAGGAGTGGGGGGATTGTTTCTTTTAGCCAAAGCGAAAATTCATCCCCTCTGGTATTCGGAATTTATTCCTCTGCTTTTTGTGGTTTCCAGTATTTTTGCCGGACTTTCGATGGTCATTTTTGAAGGATCAATAAGCAGTAAAGTATTCAAAAGCCGAATGTCGGCCGAGCATCATGAAGCCCACGACCGAATTGTCATGAGTCTGGCAAAAGTTTGCGCGGGAAGTATGTTTATTTATTTGTTTTTGAAACTCCTTGAGATCAACCATGAACAAACATGGTCTTTACTTTCTACCCCGATGGGGTCTTGGTATCTTTTGGAAGTAGTGGGATGCGTAGTCATTCCGTGCTGGCTTTTTGTGACCGGCGCAAAGAATCGATCGACGGGAGTGGTTAAATTAGCGGCAATTATCACGATACTGGGAGTTGTCTTGAATCGGCTCAATATTTGTCTGATTGCGTATAAATGGTATGCGCCGGTGCGGTACTACCCTACCTGGATGGAAGTTGTGGTGACCCTTACGGTAGTATTTGCGGAACTGTGGGTCTACCGGTGGATCGTAAACCGGATGCCGGTGGTGAGTGACTCGCCTGAATGGGCGCAAGAAGCACACTAAGAATGACGGCTTTGTAAAAAGTTCCGCTTCGCGGAGGGTAAAAAAACTGATGCGCACCCGCCCTGCGGCGGGGGATAAAGAACTGAAGCGCGCCATCTGTCCCGCTTTGGCGGGATCATTGCGGCGTACAGGTAAGTACGCCGCATTCCGTCGGATTTGCGCGCCTTGTTCCGCTCGGAGCGGGAAAGTTTTTTACGTTGCCGTCAGATTTTTGGCTTTTTACGGCTTTATCAAGAATAAAGAAAAAATGTTTCAGGAGGTGTACATGGAAGGGTATCAATTTTTTGACTTTTTCGCTACAAAAAATATCGATTATTTACTGGCGATTATTTCGCTTCTTCTCCTCATACCCTTCTGGAAAATGTTGGGCGGGGGGACAAGGCAAACACCAAAAAAGAGAAAAAAAACTTCGGTTACATAGAGGAGATACGTTTATTCTGCAAGGAGAAGAGGGATACTATCGGCAAAAAGGAAGCCTTCTCGGGTTGGAATTACCCGCCCGCCTTTAATCTTCACTAATTTTGCGTCGGTCAGCTCCTGCAAAACATTTTTTATTGCCGTCCGGTTCTGTAGGTAGCTGATATCTATTCCCGCACTGGTCCTCAGTCCTAAACAAAGATATTCGAGTCGGCGCTGTTCATCATTAAGCGATTCTGTTCCTGCGAGTGGTGGTGTATTCTTCTGGAGTAACTCACAATATTTTTTTATTGATTTTACATTCCACCAGCGTTTGTTAGAAAAGAATGAATGGGCTGCGGGACCAAGTCCTAAATAGGGTGTGTGGTCCCAATATTTGTAATTGTGGCGGCAGATATATTTTTTTTCTCGTGCATAATTTGAGACTTCATAATGAAGGTAACCAGCCTGCTCAAGGAACGCAGAGGTAACCATAAAGAGCAAACGCTCCTTTTCTTCATCAAAGGGTTGAACTTTTTTTTGTTTAAATTCTGTCCCCTTTTTTATGGTTAACTGATAGCAGGAAATGTGTTCCGGCCTGTAATCAAGCGCTTGTTTCAGGGTTGTTACCCAATCGGTTTCGTTTTGGTCTTTGAGTCCATACATAAGATCAATCCCTGTGTTGATAAATCCTTCCGACCTTATCATTTCTAAAGCTCTCCTGGTCTGCAAAACCGTATGCCTTCGGCTTAGATAAAGAAGATCGTAACCATTAAAAGACTGCGCACCGAGGCTGATCCGATTTATTCCCAGGTTGCGTAATAATTTTAGTTTCTCCGGTGTAATGTCGTCAGGATTGGCTTCGATAGAAATCTCTGAATCAGGAGAAAAAGAAAAATGGGTAAAAAGATAGTCAATTAAATGCATTAAATCCGGTTCATTGATGACCGTGGGAGTGCCGCCACCAAGGTAAAGAGAATCAAAAGAGGAAAACCGATCTTTATAAATGAGGACTTCTTTTTTAATTCCGGACAGCCAGGCAGGAATTAATGATAAAGAGGTTACTGAATAAAAATCACAATAGGGACACTTGCTTTTACAAAAGGGAACATGAATATAAAGACCTGGGAGGCTTTGGTTTGAGTTTTTCATGACACCGGTGTAGGAAAATAGTGTGTGGTTGCGCTTAAGAAATCTGAATCCTTCGATATTTTTATGAAATCCTTTCCATTTTTATTGTTACGTTATCTTATTTTTTATTTTACGTCTACACCATCAAAAAACAAAAAAGGACACTCACAAAATTGGAGGGTCCTTTCGTTAAACAACATGTTTGTCACGGGTTGTTTTTCAACAACCACTTTCTCCTTGGAAACGCAATAGTTCGGCGCGAAGTGTCTGCGCCAACAAATAGGCTCACCTGGCGGGGCGTGCGCCGAACCTGAAGACGGCAGTGAGCATGAATTTGCACTGACCTTTCCAAAAAAATGACTCGCCGCAGTCAGGTGCAGTCTTGGGTTGGGGTTCTTCCTGCCGCAGAATATTTCACGCCAAAGCCTCAACCCGCGAAGGGGAATTGTTTTAGCCTTTCAAAAAAGGTTCAATCTTTTAAGTGCGGTCCCGTTTGGCTACAGATTCAAAATCAGCGGATAGAGGTATCAGACACGATAGGTTCAGTTGGGTTCCTTAAGTTCTTCTTGAACCACTCCCGAAGCGGGGCAAAATGTTTTTCCATGGTATTTTTCTTTTCGGGCGACAATGCATTCGCAGGGGTAAAATTGTCAAAAATAATGATTTTGGCAAACATATCCGCGGCAATCTCGTTCGGATGATAGATGTTTGATGATAGTGGGAAACGCGCACGAAACTCCGGCGTTTGGAGTAGGTTTTGAAAAACCGGTCTGTCATCATTAGCGAGCTGAACAGCAAACCCTTTATCCTTCTTTGTTAGAAAAATTGCGATTATGCGAATATCAGCTGGCATTCTCTTGTATGCATCTCCTTCTGAAAATACAAGAAGAGGCCATAGATACCTAGTCGAATCGCCCTCTTTGATAGGCAAGACCCATCGGCATATAACAGCATCAGGATTTGTAAGCTGGTGCTTGACAAGCCAGTTGCATCCAGAGATGGAATCGGCTTTCTCAAATCCCAAAAGCTCGGTATACAGAGAATCACAGTGCCCGGGATGCATTCGCTGAAATACGTGCATTTGCTCATGCGCTAGTAGTTCCAGATAGAAGTGAGTCCTATTTTCTGAAGGCAGTTGCTGCAGCCTGACAATTTTCTTGCAAAAGGATTCGGACAAAACAATATGCTTATCTCGCGTATATAGATTGCCACCCTCAATATTGTCTGACATCTTGATGAAGCTCCACGATATGTTGCCGACAAGAGGGTAATCCTTGTTCATCTTCCGCAAAATCCAGTACAGCAGCTTGATATCGTTTGCGGCATTGTAGGTGTTTCTCTTCAATTGTAGCTCCGTCGACGGGTGATCCCGACTTCGATTCCATTTCCATTGGTTGAAGTTGCTCAAAGTAAGGTTCCAGAGAGTCATCGACGATTGCTATCTTGCCCTTTTCCTTATCAAGGAACGTGACAGTGTATTGAGGTGACTTTGTTTCAGTGGCATGCGCTACGCAGACAAGGCATGTCAGCAGCATTCCAACTACAATGCTATGAATTCTTGATGCCATATTGTCTCCCTGATGTCAAATAGTTCAACATTGATTATATGTATCTCTGCTAAACCCCCCAAACAACGCAAAAATTACTACATAAGAAAACTATAATTTACTTTAAGGTTTTGATCTTAACATATTGTTAATTAAGTTTAACTTGATAATTTTCTATAGCTTGCTAATGATTATCACACGTCATTCCCACAAAAGTGGGAATCCAGAGGGTGGGCATTAGGGACTAAGAAAAAAGTGCTTAGTCGCTTTCCTTACTTTCTGTTATTCCGCATCAAGTGCGGAATAACAGAAAGTAAATTATTTGATACCCCGCTGCTTGCGGCGGGGTAGTTCATTAAAAAACTATGGTTTTGTGAATTGTTCTTTACAGATCAGTATAAGACCACTTTTTTTCAGCCATGTTAATACACGCCGGGAACATCATGCGGGTATTAAAAAACGCAAAATTGCACTATCCAATTCCTCCCAAAACCAACCACATTCTTACACACCCCGTCACTTTGTGACACCCCTCTCACGAGGGGATTTTTCTAATATTCTTGATTTGATGGGCGCTTGGCCGGTCTCCCCTACAATGGACAAAAAACAAAAAAGCCTATCACCTTTATATCCGGCGATTCGGCCTTATTAATTTCTATCAATGATTAAAATTCTTCCCATCAAAGACGCCCTTTTTTCTCTTCTGCGGTCATCTTCTTTAGATTTAACTTGATAATTTCCTGTAGCTTGCTACAGGGTTTCATTATGTCATTCTCTGGCTTGACCAGAGAATCCAGTCTCTTTGTTTTTGGATTCCCCGATCAAGTCGGGGAATGACGACGTACTTTGTATAATTTTTGGGATACCCAGCAGCTTGCTGCGGGGAGGTTCATTTTTTTATTTTTTTAGTCCGCTGGCAAAGAAAAGTCAATAAAAAAGTTCCGCATAGCGGAATTCTTTTCCCTTGGCAAAGGAAGGTCGTCGTATAGATGGTCGGCTGTTTATTGATTAAACGATAATTTCCCCTCATTGTATTTGTGAATCAACATTGATATGAGGGATTGATACGGTATGCCTTCTTCAATTGCTTTGGCTTGAATCTTTTTTAAATCTCGTTCGCTCATTCGGATATTAATCCGCTTTCGTTTGCCCATGCTATAACGGGCATATTCTTCGTATTGTTTTTTTTGTTTTTTAGTAAGGTCGGAAATCCACTCTTCATTTTCAAGGGATTTTGCTAATTCTATTTCGTCATTATCCAAATACGCTGGTTTCTTCATTTCTTGCCTCCCAGATACTTCTTTGTTGCTTTGCTATTTGGTATTATTGTCTTTAGAAATATTTTCTCGTTATCCTCAACATAGGGCACCGAATAAATATAATTCTCAATCTTTACCAAAAAAACCTTTTGATCCGGATATTTTGTCGGATTTGGATGTTTTATTCTGTTAACCATATCTCCTATTGCAATGGCCAATTCAACCTGTTCAAATGAAACGCCTCTTGCTTTCTTGAGCATTTCATTTTTCTCATCATTCCAATCAAAATATTTCATGGTGTGTGCCTATTGTATTCTTTACTGTATAATAACGGAGATTCTTCTTTCTGTCAAATTGTTTTTACAAAACATTATCAGACCCAATATCTCAGGTTGTGCCCATTGGGCTGAGCCTAAAACAAAAAAGGCCTATCACCTTTATATCCGGCGATTCGGCCTTATTAATTTCTATCAATGATTAAAATTCTTCCCATCAAAGACGCCCTTTTTTCTCTTCTTCGTTATCTTCTTTGGGTTTGATTTTTCTTATTTTTTAATCTGCAGGCGGAGAAAAGCCAACAAAAAAGCGTATTAAAAGGATTTTTTCCCAACGATACACTGACAAAACAGAAGTTAAGAATAAGAAAAGATAGAAGAGAAAAAGATTATTGCAGAAAAAAATCGCTGCAATTTTCCTTGCAAATTATTTTGGAGCATGTTATTAAAAAAAATTCTTTGCATCAGGATAGTAAATGCTAAGTAACTATTTTTCAAGGAGATTTAAAATCAAGGCTTGTTTTTCCTTTAAGAACGTTTATAATCGTTTATAATTAAAATTTTAAATATATTTCTCACGCCTTAGGACTCAGGCTGGGGTGTTTATGGATCCATAAATCCAGACTGGGGATGAATAAGGCGGCGGCATAACCATTAAAACAGGAGGTGTAGTGTGGCAGTCGTAACCATGAAAGAACTATTGGAAGCTGGAGTCCATTTCGGCCACCAGACCAGACGGTGGAATCCGAAAATGAAGCCTTTTATTTTTGGCGCCCGGAATGGAATTCACATCATTGATCTCCAAAAGACATTAAACCTTTTTAAGGTCGCGTATAACTTTGTGGTGGATGTTATTGCCAATGGGGGATCGATATTATTTGTAGGAACAAAAAGGCAAGCCCAGGATACCATTCGGGAAGAAGCAGAACGCTGCGGAATGTTTTATGTTGATTATCGCTGGTTAGGCGGGATGTTGACTAATTTTCAGACAATCCGAAAGAGCGTTGATCATTTAAAAACTCTTGATACGATTGTGGAGGGAAGAGAAGAAGTATCGGACGTCCCTAAAAAAGAAATTTTGAAAATGAAAAAGGAAAAAGAAAAAATTTTTAAAAAGTTAGGTGGGATTAAAAATATGAATAGTTTGCCGGGAGCGGTTTTTATTGTCGACAGCCGAAAAGAAAAAATCGCGGTCGCGGAAACAAAGAAATTAGGTATTCCCTCACTTGGTTTGGTTGATACGAATTGCGATCCTGATGATGTAGACTATGTGATTCCGGGCAATGATGATGCTATTCGCGCGATTCGGTTATTTGCTTCAAAAATAGCTGATGCCTGTATTGAGGGCAAGAAGCGAAAGGAAGAAAAACTGCTGCAAAAGACCGACGGTGCTCCTCCAGAAAGTTTTTCCGAAGAAAACAAACCTTCAGGGGAGAAATTAACACCCAGTATGGCTGAGTAATATTGATAAAGGAAAAAATCTAAAACCTTGGAGGTTGTGAATGGAAATTGATGCGAAGACGGTAAAAGAGCTCCGTGAACGGACTCTTGCACCAATCATGGACTGTAAAAAAGCTCTCGAAGAAGCACAGGGGAATTTTGATAAAGCGATTGACCTCCTCCGGGAAAAAGGACTGAAAACCTCCCAAAAGAAAGCGACCCGGAGTGCCAAAGATGGGCTGGTGAGTGCGTATATTCATCCTGGCGGGAAAATCGGAGTATTGGTTGAGGTAAATTGTGAAACTGACTTTGTGGCTCGGACGGAGGACTTTAAACAACTGGTAAAAAATCTTTCCATGCAAATTGCCGCTTCCAATCCTCTTTATCTTAGTCGAGAGGATGTTTCCTCAGCGGTACTTGAGAAAGAAAAAGACATTTACCGTAATCAAGCCCTTCGTGAAGGAAAACCCGAAAAAATTCTTGATAAGATTATTGGGGGTAAAATAGAGAAATTTTTTTCTGAGGTCTGTTTAATGGAACAGAGCTATGTGAGGGAACCGGAAGTTACGATCAAGGAATTGCTTGATTCCCATATTGGGAAGCTGGGGGAAAATATTATCATCCGTAGATTTTGCCGATATCAACTCGGGGAAGCTACGGAATAAAAGTTAGAAGAATCCCATGGCCGATACTGTTTTTCGTAGAGTGCTCATCAAATTAAGCGGAGAAGTACTGGCTGGAGAGAAAGGCTTTGGTATTGACACCAAAGCCATTAGTAAAATTTCTGAAGAGATTCGTGATATCTATGAACTTGGTATACAGTTGGCCTTAGTGATTGGAGGGGGAAATATCTTTCGAGGAGTATTGGGGACAGCTGAAGGATTAGATCGCGCTTCGGGAGATTATATGGGGATGTTAGCTACGGTTATCAACAGCCTGGCGCTTCAAAATGCCTTTGAAAACAGAAATATTCCCACCCGAGTTCTTTCCGCGATTGAGATGCATCAGGTCGCCGAGCCTTACATAAGACGGCGCGCGATTCGGCATTTGGAAAAAAAACGAGTAGTTATTTTTGCCGGGGGGACAGGCAATCCTTATTTTTCGAGTGACACGGCAGCTGCTTTGCGGGCAATGGAAATTGGCGCTGAGGCGATACTCAAAGCTACCAAGGTTGACGGAGTTTATGACTCTGATCCGTTTTTAAATAAGGACGCAGTAAAGTTTGACCGGCTCACGTATTTAGAGTATCTCAATAAAAACTGCAAGGTAATGGATTCAACCGCCATTTCCCTTTGTATGGATAACCATCTTCCGGTATTAATCTTTAATCTCACCGTTCCCAATAATATTAAACGGGTTTTATTGGGCGCCAAGGTGGGAACCATTATTGAGGGATAATACGATGAATAAAGAATTAGAAAAAAAAATGCGGGAGGAAATGGAAAATGCTCTCGAAAACACCAAGCATGAATTTGGTCGAGTGAGGACGGGAAGAGCATCCCTGTCTTTACTCGAAGGAATAAAAGTTAATTATTATGGTTCGGTTGTGCCGATCAACCAGGTTTCAACCCTCGCGGTTCCGGATAGTCGTTTGATAACCATCCAACCGTGGGATACCAAGATCATTGGCGATATTGAGAAAGCCATCCTAAGGTCTGATTTAGGTCTCACACCTGCGACGGACGGAAAAATTATCCGGATACCAATACCATCGCTCACTGAGGAAAGGAGAAAGGAGCTTGTTAAAGTTATCGGAAAGGTAGCCGAGAAAGCTAAAGTTACCTTAAGAAACATCCGGAGGGATATTAACGAGAAGCTCAAAGATTTTAAAAAAGATAAAGAAATTTCAGAAGATGAATATTTTGCCGATCACGACCAGGTCCAGAAAATTACTGACGAATATATTGAAAAAGCAGAAGCGCTTTTTATTGAAAAGGAAAAAGAATTAATGGCAATATAGGGAAGGGAAAGCGTTATCGTGCGAAAGCCCACCTTAATAAGACTTTTAATTTAAACATTGAATAAAACAAAAAAAATATATTTTCTTCCTCGTTTTCTTTATCCCCTTTAGATGTTTTTTTATTGAAACCTCATGCTTTCTTTGATGGTAACGGAAGTATGCTTTTCGAGCACAGAAACTGAGGAATTGATTGAGTATACTTTACGGGATGGCAGTTTCCTTGAAATTTTCGGACATAGGGCAGTGCATATCTCTGCGATAATTTTATAATGAAAAATTTAGATAAAGAAAAACTTCCTCAGCATATTGCCGTCATTATGGATGGGAATGGCCGGTGGGCCAAAAAGAGAAACTTGGAACGGATTGTTGGCCATCGAAAAGGGATTGAATCAGCTCGTGAGATCGTTAAATTTTGTGGGGAAACAGGGATTAAAGTGCTTACCCTTTACGCATTTTCGATTGAAAACTGGAGACGGCCGAAAAAAGAAGTCCAAGCACTCATGAATCTGCTTAAAAAGTATATTGTTAAAGAGTCAAAGGAACTTCTGAAAAATAATATTTGCTTGAAGACGATTGGGAATATCGACGATATGCCCCCATCGCTATCCAGGATAATCAATGAAACCGTAGAACAGACTAAAAACTGTAAAGGAATGATCGTAAATTTGGCTTTGAGTTATGGGGGGAGGGATGAAATTATCCGGGCCATAAAAAAAATAGTGCAAGCAGTAAAACAAGGCAGTTTAAAGGAAGACGGCATTACGGAAAAAGTTTTTTCAAGCTATTTGTTTACCAAGGATCTCCCTGATCCTGACCTTTTAATTCGCACCAGTGGGGAAATGCGATTGAGTAATTTTCTTCTCTGGCAGATGGCATATACTGAAATTTATGTTACCGAAATTCTTTGGCCTGATTTTAAAAGGGAGGATATGGTTCAAGCCTTGATACATTATCAGAGCCGTGAAAGGCGATTTGGTCGGATAAGCGAACAGTTAGCCACGATTGGATAAAACCTATGGGAATTTCAAAAGACCACCGGGATAGACTGCTGACTGGTCTGATCGGACTTGCAATTATTTTTCTGTTTGTCGGCTATAGTTCAAGGCCGATTTTTTTTGTTTTTATTCTCCTGGTTAATCTTTTTGCGCTTAAAGAATTTTATGATTTAGTCTCTATTTCAAAAAACTCACGCTTTGTTGGGATTGTTTTGGGGATTATTTTATCCGGAGGATTTTTTTATCTTGAGAAGTCAGGTTTGTTCGCTTGCATTGCGGGATTAAGTTTTTCTTTTTGTCTGTTTAAAATAGTTACCTTTAAAAACTTAGCAACTCAAGAATCGAATTTAAAAAAGCATTTAATCGGTATCTTTGTGATTGTTTTTTTACTTTCCCATTTAATCTGGTTACGGAGTTTAGACCAAGGCCGACCTTTGTTTTTTTTTCTCCTTACAATAATTTTCAGTGGAGATACTTTTGCTTTCTACGGGGGGAAATTATTTGGGGAACACAAACTTTCTCCGAAAATAAGCCCGGGTAAGACCCAAGAAGGAGCGATTTTGGGGTTGATCGGAAGTATTTTGGGAGGTTTGGTATTTGCCTTTTTCTTTTTTCCCGCATCTTCTTTTCTGGTGATTATATTTCTCGCAGGTATTGCCGGGATATTGGGTCAGTTGGGAGACCTTTGGGAATCAGTTCTTAAAAGGGAAGCTAAGGTTAAGGACTCAGGAAAGTGCCTTCCCGGGCATGGAGGAGTTTTGGATCGGTTAGATAGCCTCTTTTTTTCTGCTCCCTTCCTTTACTACGCTATTATCTTCCAGGAAGGGCTTTTATGAAAAAGATCTCTATATTGGGATCAACCGGGTTTATCGGTACGAATACTTTAAAAATCATTGCGGCTTTTCCCGAGCGTTATAAAGTTGTCGGGCTGGCAGCGGGTAGCAATGTGGCCACATTATCGGAGCAAATTAAGATGTATAAACCGGAGGTGGTTGCGGTTACCAGTCCGGCCTTAGCAGACAAGCTTAAAGATCTTCTTTCTCCTCATATTACTCTGCCGATCCTGGTTGACCAGGCAGGGATGATTGAGGTAGCAACATATTACAAAGCTGACCTGGTCGTTTCGGCAATGGTTGGTTCTGTAGGGCTGATTCCCACGATGGCTGCTATTCGATCGGGGAAGAGGCTTGCTTTGGCCAATAAAGAGACCTTGGTGGTGGCGGGAAAACTTGTGATGGAGGCAGCCCGGTCTTATGGGGTTGAAATAATTCCCATCGATAGTGAACATAGCGCTATTTTTCAGGCGCTTCAAGGACAAAAGAAAGAAGACGTGAGTCAATTGATTCTTACCGCCTCAGGAGGCCCCTTCTTAAACCATGACGAAAAACAGTTAACGAACATTACGCCAGAAGAAGCGTTGAAACATCCGGTGTGGAAAATGGGAAAAAAAATAACCATTGATTCGGCCACCCTTATGAATAAAGGGTTGGAGGTCATAGAAGCCCGCTGGCTTTTTAACCTTCCCCCAGAATGTATCCGGGTGGTCATTCATCCTCAGAGCATTATTCACAGCATGGTTGAATATTGTGATGGTTCGACTCTCGCTCAGATGTCTTTGCCGGATATGCGACTCCCGATTTCGTATGCCTTAGCGTATCCGGAGCGGCTAAAAAACGACCTGCCATCCCTCAACTTGGCGAACCTGGGTCAATTAACCTTTTTTGAACCGGATGTTAAGCGATTTCCAGCGTTACGATTAGCTTACCAGTCTCTTCAGGAAGAAGAGTCGCTGGGTGCGGTGTTGAATGGGGCCAATGAAGTCGCAGTAGAAGCTTTCCTCAAAAAACAAATTTCTTTTTCAGAAATCTCTCGGGTGATTAAAAAAAGCATGGATAGGCATAATCCTCGGAGCATCAGAGATATTGAGGATGCCATGGAGGTTGATGCGTGGGCTCGACAAACCGCCAATAAAATAGTTGATGCTTTAAAAAAATAAACCCAGTTGACCATAACTAAAAGACAGGTGTAAAGTGAAACTAAAAGAAACAAACCATTGAAAGATGGATCAAATGAATAAAAATTTTGCATGAGGTAAAACCAGATGATGTCAACGATTATATCATTTCTCATTCTTATCGGGGTACTCGTTTTTATCCATGAATTTGGTCATTTTATGGTGGCTAAATGGATTGGTGTCAAAGTAGAAAAATTTTCATTAGGATTTGGGCCAAAGATTGTAGGGTTTAAGAGAAGAAACGATGGAACCGAGTATCTCATTTCTCTTCTCCCGCTTGGGGGGTATGTAAAGCTCAAAGGTGAAAACCCGGGGGAAGAATTAAAAAATGACCCATCGGAATTTACTTCCCGAAAAGTAGGCGACCGGTTTAAAATTGTAGTTGCCGGTCCAGTGATGAACATAATTCTTGCTTTTTTGCTTTTCCCTCTTGTTTTTATGATCGGGGTTCAGGTTCCACAGTACCTGAAAGATGCTCCGACTATTGGATGGATAGAGGAAGGGTCACCGGCAGCTAAGGCTAGTTTTGAGGTAGGAGACCTTATTAAAAGCATTGATGGTGCAACGATCAAAAACTGGGAAGAGTTGCAAAAGACTATCTTGACTCATCCGGAAAAGGATCTGCGGGTTTCATTTTTACGCGACGGAGCAATGAGGGAAAGCGTATTAACCCCCATGACCAATAAGGACTTTGGCGCAGGATATGTGGGCTGGGAATGCTCTTTTGATCCGATCATTGGAGGCCTCACTCCTCAGTATCCGGCGGAAAAAGCTGGTTTAAAACTAGGGGATAGAATACTTTCAATTGCTAAAACTTCTATCTTTCACTGGAATCAAGTTCCCCAACTGATCAAAAATAATAAAGAAAAGGAGATTGAGTTTGAAATTCAAAGGAATGATAAAAAGCTGTTTTTCTTAATAAAGCCGGAGATTCAGGAGATATCCGGTGAAAAAAGACCGTTCATTGGCATCATGCCGGTTATAGAAACCATCAATGAGCAATACGGGTTTTTGGAGTCGCTCAAAAAAGGAGCGCAAAGAACCTGCGAAATGGCGTGGACAACGCTAAAGATGCTCAAGGATTTGATCACCTTTAATCTTTCGGTTAAGGCGCTCGGAGGCCCGATTATGATCGCCAAGCTAAGCGGTCAGGCCGCTCAATCCGGCCTTTCCTACTTCCTTTCGTTTATGGCTTTTTTGTCATTGAGTTTAGGGATAATAAACCTATTTCCTATTCCGGTGTTAGATGGTGGTCTTATTTTATTTTTACTTTTTGAACTTATTAAAGGAAAACCCATCGGGGTAAAAAAGATGGAGATAGCACAACAAGTTGGTTTGGCGATCCTTATTTTTTTAATGGTAACGGTAACGTATAACGACGTAATGCGGGTCATTCCCGGCAACATTAAAGACTTTTTCCCTTGGAAATAAACAGGAAAACGTAAGACAATAAACCCGTGGTAAACCAGGAGGGATAGAGTTTTTATGATAGTCTTAGGAATTGAAACCGCTACCGGAGTTGGAAGTGTTGCGATAGTAAATGATGAAGGAATAATTGGCGAGTGTACTCTCAACGTGAGTCTCAATCATTCGGAACGTCTTCTTCCCATCATTGACCAATTATTAAAAAATAGTGATATTCTTTTTTCCCGCATTGACGGCCTGGTTGTTTCTTTAGGCCCAGGGTCTTTTACAGGGTTAAGGGTCGGCATTAGTACCATAAAAGGACTGTCTTTAGCGAGTGAAAAACCGGTGGTGGGGATATCCACCCTCGATGGTTTAGCGCATCATTATCCTTGTGCAGAGACTTTGGTTTGTCCAATGTTAGATGCAAGGAAAAAAGAAGTATTTGCGGCACTTTACCGTTGGAACGCGTCCATTGAACTCCAAAAAATAACCGCCGACCTGGCCATTGTCCCCCAGAAACTCCTGCAGAAGATCAACGAACGGGTTATGTTCCTTGGAGAGGGGAGCCACATTTACGAGTCTCTCATAAAGGAATTTCTTGGCTCAAAAGCCTTGTTTGCTCCTCCGCATTTAAGGCATCCCCGGGCGGCTACCATAGCTTGTCTCGGGCTGGAAGAACTGAAAAAGGGGAATACTCTTGCGATCAACAACGTGACCCCTCTTTATATTCGGCCTTCTGATGCTGAGCGCAACAAGAAGACTTGATTTTTTTAAAGAAAATGATAAAAATAGATGGATAAGCAAACTAAGGAGTTTTAGTTAACTTTAGGAACAGAAGATGAAAGGGAGAAAACGCTATGGAAAAATATGATGAGGAGTTGATCTCCCAATGGGTTGATAAAGACCCTGAGCTCAAACGACATGTGGAAGAGCACCGTGAATTTGAGCGGAAACTGGAGGAGCTTGAAAAAAAGGCCTTTCTCACAACTGAAGAAGAAACGGAAAGAAAAAATTTGAAAAAACTAAAACTTCGAGGTAAAGACCAGATTGAAGCAATTTTGTGTAAATATCGAATCAAAAGCACAGCGTTATGAAAGGGGTAAAAGTTTGCGACTGAAAGGAGCTCAAATCTTATTAGAGACTTTGGTTAAAGAAGGGGTGGATGTTATTTTCGGATACCCCGGAGGAGCGGTAATCGATATTTATCATGAACTTCCTAACTACCCGATTCGGCATATTTTGGTTCGTCATGAGCAGGCAGCAGTTCATGCAGCGGATGGGTTTTCCCGCGCTTCCGGCAGGATTGGCGTGGCGTTGGTGACTTCCGGTCCGGGAGCAACCAATACGGTAACGGGTATTGCTACCGCCTATATGGACTCTATTCCTATCGTTATCTTAACGGGGCAGGTACCAACAATGCTCATTGGAAATGATGCGTTTCAGGAAGCAGATATTGTGGGGATTACCCGACCCTGCACCAAGCATAATTATTTAGTTAAAAATCTTGAAGAATTAGCCCAAGTTATCCGGGAGGCTTTTTATATTGCCCGGACCGGTCGTCCTGGTCCCGTTCTGATTGATTTGCCCAAGGACGTGATGAATAGTTTTTGTGAGTATGCGTTCCCTGAGACAATTCATCTGAGGGGTTATAATCCCACCATTAAAGGACACGTTGGCCAGATTAAGCGGGCAGTTACTGAAATTCTCAACGCTGAAAAACCAGTGCTGCTTGGCGGAGGTGGAGTTATCAGTTCCAATGGTGCCGAAGAGTTTCGCTTTATCGCTCAAAAATGGAAAATACCGGTTGCCACGACGTTGATGGGTTTGGGATCTTTTCCAGAAAACGATGATCTTTCGCTGGGGATGCTGGGGATGCATGGAACCTATCCGGCAAATATGGCGATAACGAATTGTGACCTTTTAATTTCAGTTGGGGCCCGATTCGATGACCGGGTTACCGGCAAACTTGATGAGTTCGCGTCGTTAGCGAAGATTGTCCATATTGATATTGATCCTACCTCCATCAGTAAGAATGTTAAGGTTGATATTCCGATTGTGGGGGATGTTAAAACCACCCTTAAACAGATGACCGAGATTCTTAAAAAGGAAGATAAGGGAAAAGAGGGAAAAAAGAAAAGGAAAGAATGGCTTGATCAAATTGCCGAGTGGAAGATAACCTATCCTCTCTCGTATGTGCAGAAAAACGTTATTAAACCACAGTTTGTCGTGGAAAAAATTTCCGAACTCACTAAGGGTGAAGCTATTGTTACCACGGAAGTTGGTCAAAACCAGATGTGGACTGCCCAGTTTTATAAGTTTACCCAACCGCGCACACTTCTTACGTCGGGTGGGCTGGGAACGATGGGATATGGATTCCCTGCCGCAATCGGCGCACAAATCGCTTTTCCTGATCGATTGGTTATCGATATTGCCGGGGATGGGAGCATTCAGATGAACATTCAGGAAATGGCAACCGCTGTTCAACACGGTCTTCCGATAAAAATCGCCATTCTTAATAATGGATATCTTGGGATGGTTAGGCAATGGCAGGAACTTTTTTATGATCGACGATATTCGCACACTCATATGAACACGGCACCCGATTTTATTAAGCTGGCGGAGGCATATGGTGCGGTGGGACTTCGAGCAGTTAAACCCGACGAGGTTGTGCCCCTGATCCAAAAAGCGCTCTCAACACCTCGGCTGGTGATAATGGATTTTGTGGTGGAGCCGGAAGAATGTGTTTATCCTATGGTCCCGTCCGGATCTCCTATTAATAAGATGTTATTGGTTTAATTTATTTTCGAGGATCATTATGCAACACACCCTTTCGATTTTAGTTGAAAATAAACCGGGAGTTCTTTCACGGATTGCGGGACTTTTCAGCGGCCGGGGGTTTAACATTGAGAGTCTTTCGGTGGCAGAGACGCTTGATGCTACGATTTCCCGAATGACTATCGTTACCCGGGGCAATGATCAGATTCTCGAACAGATTATTAAACAGCTTAACAAGCTGGTCAATGTCATCAAGGTGATTGATTTTGTTAATGGTGATTTTGTGAATCGGGAAATGGCGTTGATTAAGGTGACTGTGGCTGATGAGAATCGGTCTGAGCTTCTCAACATTGTGGACATATTTCGGGGAAAGGTGGTGGATGTAGGTCCTGACTCTTACGTGGTTGAAGTGACCGGAGATGGAGGAAAACTGGATGCGATCATCAATTTATGTAAGCCGATGGGCATTAAAGAAGTTGCCCGGACCGGAAAAGTTGCCATGATGCGAGGGACTAAACAAAAGGGCTAACAGGTACATTGCGATAGTGAAAGGAGACAAAAATGGCGAAAAGTTATTATGACAAAGACGCGGACTTAGGTTTATTAAAAGGGAAAAAAGTTGCCGTCATTGGCTATGGGAGTCAAGGTCACGCGCAGGCGCAGAATTTACGGGATAGTGGTATTGACGTTATTGTATCTGAACTACCGGGGACAGCTAATTATCAATTAGCTCTGGAGCATGGATTTAAGCCGGTTGATGCTGCTTCGGCCGCTAAGGATGGCGATATTATTCAAATCCTTATTCCTGATGATGCTCAGGCCAAGTTGTATAATGCCGCTATTGCTTCTCATTTAAGCGAAGGCAAGGCTCTACTTTTTTCTCATGGTTTTAATATTCATTATAGTCAAATTGTGCCTCCCAACACGATTGATGTTATCATGGTTGCCCCTAAGGGACCGGGCCATTTGGTTCGCAGAGAGTTTGAGCGGGGAGCAGGCGTTCCGGCGCTGATTGCAGTTTTTCAGGATTTTAGCGGCAAAGCCAAAGAAAGAGCCTTAGCCTACGCCAAAGGAATCGGTGCAGCCCGTGCGGGAGTGATTGAGACCACCTTTAAAGAAGAAACCGAAACCGACCTTTTTGGGGAACAGGTGGTGCTTTGCGGTGGTGTATCCGAATTGGTGAGAGCGGGATTTGATACGTTGGTTGAAGCAGGGTATCAACCTGAGATTGCTTATTTTGAATGCCTCCATGAGCTAAAGCTTATTGTTGATTTGTTCTATGAGGGCGGGATAAGTTATATGCGGTATTCAGTAAGCGATACGGCTGAATATGGAGACCTCACCCGAGGCCGACGGATTATCACCGAAGAGACTCGAAATGAGATGAAAAAGATTCTGGGAGAGGTTCAGAACGGACAATTCGCTAAAGAATGGATACTGGAAAACCAGGCAAACCGTCCTCAATTCAATGCGCTCCGCAAGAGCGATCAGGAACATCTCATTGAAAAAGTGGGAAAACAGCTTCGGGCGATGATGCCGTGGATCAAAGCAAAATAGATAAACTCTCCGAGTGTTTTTGGGGATTACACCAATGAACCGAAGTACTCAAAACCAAAACGGTGAAAGGGGTAACGAGTGAAACGACAATTATTTGGAAACCGAAAAAAAACAAAACAAGCGAGAGACCTACGGAAGGGGATCTATATCTTGCCGAATTTTTTTACTACCTGTAGTCTTTTTTGTGCGTTTTATTCAATCATTGCCTCTTTTAATGGTGATTTTAGCAGAGCAGCATGGGCGATCTTATTTGCTGCTGGATTTGATTGGCTTGACGGAAAGATTGCGCGCATAAGTAATTCTATGAGTCAGTTTGGGGTGGAATATGATTCCCTCTCGGACCTCATTGCCTTTGGCTTAGCTCCCGGTCTTTTAATTTATACCTGGGCGTTGACCCCTTTTGGGAGGGTTGGTTGGTTGGCAGCCTTTCTTTATGTTGCGTGCGCTGCATTGCGGCTTGCCCGATTTAATGTCAATTCTTCGAGCTTGGAAACCAGATATTTTCAAGGATTACCCAGTCCAGGGGCAGGAGCGATGATCGCTACCACTATTATACTCGCTTATCATGCAGGATGGGTAGATAGCAGTAAACATATCACTATCCTGCTCCTGACGTTTTTTCTTTCTTTTATGATGGTCAGTAAAATTCGGTATCACAGCCTTAAAAAGCTTGAAGTGAAGGGAAAGATACCGTTTCAGATATTGGTGATTACTTTATGTGTGATTATTTTAATAGCTGCGGAACCCCAAATAACTCTTTTTGTGATTTTTTTTCTTTATGCTTTTTCTGGCCCCGTGCTATCTTCATTGCGAAAGCTGGTATCCTTGTGGAAGAAAGCGCGAGAAAAAAAAGTAAGTGATGTGAAAGTCTAATGTGCAATTTGATGGAACAACAATGGAAAAAATTTTAATTTTCGATACTACCCTGAGGGACGGAGAACAATCTCCGGGTTTCAGCATGAATATCCAAGAGAAGCTTCAGGTTGCTAAACAACTGGAAAAATTAGATATTGATATTATTGAAGCAGGCTTTCCGATTGCGTCCGAAGGGGATTTCCATGCGGTTCGGACGATTGCAAAAAGCATTAAGCGATCTAAAATTGCCGCACTTGCTCGGGCTGAAGATAAAGATATCGATCGCGCGTGGGAAGCGATTCAAGAAGCCCCGCACCCGGTTATTCATACCTTTATTTCGACCTCGGATATTCATCTCAAACATCAGCTCCACTTATCCCGGAAAGAGGTGCTGCGGAAAGCGGTTCATGCGGTAAAACGGGCGAAATCGTATACTCCTCAGGTAGAATTTTCAGCCATGGATGCCACCCGCACCGAGAGGGACTATCTTTGCCAGGTTGTCGAGGCGGCAATTAATGCCGGCGCCTCGACGATCAATATTCCGGATACTGTGGGGTATGCTATTCCCCAAGAGTTTGGAGATTTGATTAAACATTTGCGGAAAAATGTTTCCAATATTGACAAAGCCATTCTGGGTGTCCACTGCCATAACGATCTGGGGCTCGCGGTAGCGAATTCGTTGGCGGCGGTGCTAAACGGCGCTCGTCAGGTGGAATGCACCATTAACGGAATCGGGGAACGGGCAGGTAATGCTTCAATGGAAGAAATTGTGATGTCCATCCATACCCGGAAAGATTTTTTTAAACAACTTTACACCCAGATTGTCACCGAACAAATTTATCCCACCAGTCGTTTGCTGACCCAGATTACCGGGATAAGCGTCCAGCCAAATAAAGCGATTGTGGGAAGTAATGCTTTTGCGCATGAATCCGGCATCCATCAGGATGGGTTGCTCAAGGAAAAGATTACCTACGAAATTATGACCCCGGAGTCAATCGGGATTTCTCAGTCCACGTTAGTGCTGGGAAAACATTCGGGAAGGCATGCCTTCAAGGACCGTTTGAAAAAAATGGGATATGAGCTGAGCGATGAGGAGATTAATGTCCTGTTCAAGCAGTTTAAAGACCTGGCGGACAAAAAAAAAGAAGTTTTTGACGAAGATCTGGAGGCGCTCATCGCCGAGGAATTTTTGAGGATTAACGAAAAGTATAAGCTCATTAATTTGAATGCTACCAGCGGCACGGTTGCCATTCCCACGGCTACGGTAGAGATGGAAGTCGACGGAACCGTCGTGAAACAAGCCGGATTCGGAGACGGTCCGGTTGATGCCGTGTTTAAGACTATTGCCAAGATTACCGGAACAAAAAGTAAACTCCGTAAATTTTTAGTGAGCGCGATCACCGGTGGAACCGACGCCCAGGGTGAAGTTACTGTCCGTTTGGAGGAAAACGGGCTGTTGGTTACCGGACAGGGATCTCACACGGATATAATCTTGGCGAGCGCCAAAGCCTATATCAACGCCCTCAACCGCTTAGCCCACCGCTCGCATAGTTAAAACAAGAAATAAGGTTGTTAATAAAAAATGGGTGATGATTTCAAACCAAAGGATTTCTTGCCTTGATTCAGGTCTTCCCATTGGAAAAAGGGGAAGAAAAGTTTGTAAGAAGAAACGAATTAAGGGCAAAGAAAAAATTGAAATTAGTTGATTTTTCTTGACAAAATGTAAAAAAATTATTTTAATAAAAAATTTTAAAATACGATATTCAGAATTTTAAATTTTATTTTATTTCACTATGTTCGATAATCTTAGCGAAAAACTTGGTCTTGTTTTTAAAAAACTCAAAGGGCATGGAAAACTCTCTGAAGAAAACATTAAGGAAGTTTTGAGGGAAATCCGCTTAGCTTTATTGGAAGCAGATGTCAATTTTCGAGTAGTAAAAGACTTTATTGAGGTTTTGCGGAAAAGAGTGATCGGGCAGGAAGTGCTTGAAAGCCTCACGCCAGCCCAACAGGTAATTAAAATAGTTCACCAGGAATTGATTCAGCTCCTGGGTGGTGAAAAGACAGATTTAAATCTAACCGGACAACTTCCCGTTTCCTTGATGTTTGTTGGACTTCAAGGATCAGGAAAAACTACGACCGTTGGAAAATTATCGCGACTACTTTTGCAGAAAAACCGGCGCCCCTTTTTAATCCCGGTTGACATTTACCGCCCGGCAGCGATTGAGCAACTCCGACAGATAGGAGAATCACTAAAACTCCCGGTTTACCTTCCGCAGAAAGGAGAAAGGCCGGTAGAAATATGTAAAAAAGCGCTCAATAAAGCTCGCGAGAGCAACTATGATACTCTTTTAATTGATACTGCGGGAAGGTGGCATATTGATGAACCTTTAATGAATGAACTCCAAGAGATCAAACTCACGATTAAACCTCAAGAGATTATTTTGCTGGCTGATGCTATGACTGGTCAAGAAGCAGTCAATGTGGCGCTTAAGTTTGATGAAATATTGGATCTTACGGGTGTGATTTTGACCAAAATGGATGGTGATGCCCGGGGAGGAGCGGCTTTATCCATTAAAACAGTGACCAAAAAGCCGATTAAATTTGTTGGCATGGGAGAGAAGATGGAGGATCTGGAAGTTTTTTATCCTGATCGGATGGCTTCTCGAATCCTGGGGATGGGGGATGTGCTTTCCCTGATTGAGAAAGCTGAAGCAACGCTGGATGAACGGAAGACCCGGGAAATGGAAAAAAAACTTCATAAAGGAGTTTTTACTTTGGGAGATTTTTTGGAGCAACTTCAGCAAATAAAAAAAATGGGTTCATTAGAACAACTTCTCAGTATGATTCCTGGTTTTAGTCCAAAGGTTTTAAAGGGAGTCAATGTTGACGAAAAGGAACTCGTAAAAATTGAGGCCATTATTAATTCCATGACCAAAGAAGAGAGAAGGAAACACCATATCATTGATGCGAGTCGAAGGCGGCGGATTGCCCGAGGTAGCGGGACTGAAGTTAAAGATGTAAATCAACTCTTGAAAAAATATATTATGGCGAGTAAAATGATCAAAAAATTTAAAAACTTTGGGATGAAAGATCTTCCCAAAGGAATGATTCCTGGCCTCTAATGCCCAGTAACCAATTGTATTTTTAAGAAGTCAAAAAGGAGGTGATGTGAACGCATGGTAAAAATTCGACTTACGCGTTTTGGAACTAACAAGAAACCCTTTTATCGAATTATCGCAACCGACTCGAGGGCACCAAGGGATGGTCGGTTTTTGGAAATTTTGGGGTTTTATTCTCCCCTAAGCAACCCTATTGTGGTTAATCTAAAATCAGAGAGAATTATTTCCTGGATTAAAAAGGGCGCGCAACCGACAGAGACAGTACTTTCTTTGTTAAAAAAAGAAGGAATTTGGCAAAAAATAAAGAAAAATCAGGCGGCATAGTTTATCGGGAAGAGATGTGAATCTTTAGTTTTTGTTTGGGTGGAGGATAGAGCGATGAAAGAGTTGATAAAATTTATTGCTGAAGCACTGGTTGATCAACCTAATCATGTTGAGGTAACTGAGGTTGAAGGTGAAAGGACATCAGTTCTCGAACTTAAAGTTGCTAAAGAAGATTTGGGGAAAATTATCGGAAAACAAGGCCGGACTGCCAGAGCGATAAGAACTATTTTGGCGGCTGCCTCCGCTAAAATTAATAAACGAGTAGTACTGGAAATCATGGAATAAATCAGCATAAGGGGTTATTTTAGGCTGGAAAATAAGGGGATAGGGAAGAAAGGCTCACGAGAGGGAATCCTAATGACTACCTTTGATATTTTAACCCTATTTCCTGATTTTTTTACATCTCCTTTAAAAGAAAGTATTTTAGGAAAGGCACAGGGAAAAGGTTTAATTCAAATTAGAGTTCATAATATCCGTGATTTTGCAAAGGATAAACACCACATCACGGATGATACCCCTTTTGGGGGAGGGGCGGGCATGGTCTTAAAACCTGAGCCGGTGGTGGAAGCGCTTGAAAAAACCAAGGATTTTCAGAGAGGATCTCAATCTATTTTGTTAACCCCGCAAGGGAAGATTTATACCCAAAAAGTTGCCGAAGATTTAATTAATTTTCCTCAGATCATCCTTATCTGCGGTAGATATGAAGGGGTTGATGAAAGGATAAGGAATTTTGTTGATCAAGAAATTTCATTAGGAGATTTTATTCTTAATGGAGGGGAAGCAGCGGCGCTGGTAATCATTGAAACGGTCAGCCGTTTTATCCCCGGGGTATTGGGAAAAGAGGAATCCAGTCGCAGTGATAGTTTTTCCGCTGGTCTGCTTGAATATCCCCATTACACGCGGCCAAGGGATTTCCGGAGCTTCCCAGTACCTGATGTGCTTATTTCCGGACATCATAAAGAAATAACGCGCTGGAGACTTCGGGAATCGCTGAAAAGGACTTTATTGAGACGACCAGATTTGTTGGAAAACAAAAAACTTTCTTCTGAGGAACGTGAGTTATTAAAAGATATTAAAAAAGAGTTAACCAGTATACAGGAAAAGCGATATGAAAGCGTTGGAGATAATTGAAAGGGAACACGTAAAAATGGGGTTACCCCAGTTTAAAGGTGGGGATACGGTTCGTGTCCATGTGAAAATAAAGGAAGGCGAAAAAGAGCGGATCCAAGTTTTTGAAGGCTTGATTATCAGGAAACGGAAAGGTGGTATGGGAGCGAGTTTTACCGCGCGCAAGGTCTCTTATGGGGTTGGGGTGGAACGGATTTTTCCCATTAATTCACCGATAATAGATAAGGTTGAGGTTGTCCAACGCGGACGCGTTCGGCGGTCTCGGCTTTACTATATCCGCGACCTTAAAGGAAAAGCCGCGCGAATTAAAGAAAAAAGGAAACGTTAGATTAATTATTCCGTTACTAATTTTGGGACCTTAGGAATGGGAAAACTTTTGCCCGCCTCGTATTCTTCCCCTCCTGAGAATGCCTTGTACGCTCAAGGTTATCGCTATGTAGCAGGCGTTGATGAAGTGGGGCGAGGACCCTTAGCGGGTCCGGTGGTTGCCGCTGCTGTCATTCTTCCCGTTGACCATTCGATAAAAGGACCTTTAGATTCAAAAAAACTTTCTCCGACTACGCGGGAAAAAGTTTTTGAAATTATTCTTGACCGATCTCTTGCTTTTAGTTTTGGGATTGTGGATCAGCGGGAGATTGACCGTATAAACATCCATCAAGCAAGCTTAAAAGCAATGGCATTAGCCGTGAATCATTTACCCCGCCCAGTGGAGTACCTCTTGATTGATGGCGCCCACCCCATTAACAACATCGTTCCTCAAAAACCCATTATTCAAGGGGACCTTTTGAGTCCTTTAATTGGCGCAGCCTCAGTAATAGCCAAGATCGTCCGTGATCGGATAATGGAAAAATATCATCATATTTATCCTTATTATAATTTCAAAAATAACAAAGGATACGGAACCCAAGAACACCTTAAGGCTCTGCGTCAGTATGGTTTTTGCTCTCTTCATCGGAAAAGCTTTAGGGGTGTTATTCCGATCCCCGAGTTGTTCTGAATGACCGGGAATTGTTTTTTTGCATAGAGACTTACTGTGTCACAATTCAGAAATAGGGAGGGGTAGCCGCAGCCTTCAGGCTGCGTAACGTAGTGAAATAACATATCCGAAAAACGCAAGCTAAAGCTTGCGGCTACCAAAATACGTATTACGACACAGCCTCATAAGGAGAGGAGAAATTTATAAACATCATATTTTTACAAGAAGGAAAAACTATTTTTGATGAGTGAGGGAAGACCATGGGTTCTCGGATAGAACTGGGAAAGAAAGGGGAAGAGTTAGCTATTGGTTTTCTTAAAAAACTTCGTTATAAAATATTAGAGAAAAACTTCCGGTGTAAGTTTGGGGAGATTGATATTATTGCGCTTCAGGGGAATACGTTGGTTTTTGTTGAGGTTAAAACTCGTTCTTCGCTTGAGTATGGTCGCCCTCAAACCAGTGTTACAGCAAAAAAAAGAAATCAGTTGACTAAAGTAGCCTTTTCCTATCTTCAGAAAAATCGATTGTTTGACCGGGCCGCAAGGTTTGATGTTGTTGCAATTGAGTTTGATTCGGGGGGGGAAAAAATCGAGTTGATACGCAATGCTTTTGAAGTATCCAGATAATGTATTAAAATTACTAATAATTTCGTTAGTAAAGCGTTAACTGTTTGTGTTGATCGGATGAAAATTAAACCGAGGGAGAGAAACACAATGATTAAGCACATGATTTGGCTTTTATTGATCGGAATTGCTGCATGTTCGGGAGGGAAAACTGTTATTCGATCTGAACCTCCCACCGCCTTTGTTACTATAAACGAGATTCCTAAAGGAGTAACCCCTCTTGAGATTAAATTAGACTGTGACAAAACAAAGGATTATAAGATCACAATTTCTTGTCCTGGATACCAAACTCAAACAAAAGATATTGAGTGTGGATATATAAGAGGGGCTAAAAAAGGAATCTTTTTTGAATTAGAACCAGGGAAAGATACAGCAGGTGGAGAAACGCCTTCTATTCCGCAATACCTGGAAGATGTTGCGAGTATTAAAATAAAATCAATGCCGAGTGAAGCTGAAGTCTATCTGAATAATAAAATGATTGGAACTTCTCCTCTTATCAAAAAGAAAATTAAACCTGGTACCTACATTTTGGAAGTGCGCAAACAAGGATTTAAACACTGGAGAGAGGAAATTCAAATAACGCCGGGTTCAGAACAAGAATTTTTCCCTATATTAGAAGCAGAATAAGACATGTCATATTAAACCTTGCTCTTTTTGCCCAAGAGGTCAACCTTTCCTGAAAGGGCCTGAGGAGAAGGTTGTTTTAAAATGACAAAAATCATTATCTATAATGACAAAAATCATAATACATTTTGTGCTGTTAGGTTTAAGAATAATAAATTTTGTTGATTTTTTTTGCCTTTTTTATAAAGGTGAGTAAATTAACTAATAACTTTATTATCATAATAACTTAATAACTAATTAATCATCATAAATTTTGATCGAAATAACCACGTGATCAATTTTTTTACTAAAACTTTTTTTTAGCCTAAGAGGAGGAAAGCTTATGCCATATGATGCAACGAAGATGGCCGATTGGCAAATTTCAGAAGCTGCTGAAGTAAATATGCCAACGCCCGAAAAATGGAGAGAGAAACTTGGCCTTATGCCCGATGAAATTCTTCCTATGGGCAGGCTCGCCAAACTTGATTTCCTTAAAATAATTAACCGCCTTGCGAAGAAAGAAGACGGCAAATATATCGAAGTTACCGCCATAACCCCCACGCCGCTTGGAGAAGGGAAAAGCACAACCTCAGTCGGCCTCATTGAAGGTCTTGGCATGCGTGGGAAAAATGTAGGCGGGTGTTTGAGACAACCTTCCGGCGGGCCCACCATGAACGTCAAGGGAACAGCAGCAGGCGGTGGAAACGCGCTTATTATTCCCATGACCGAGTTTTCTTTGGGACTCACCGGGGATATCAATGACATCATGAACGCCCACAACCTTGCTATGGTTGCGTTAACAGCGCGTATGCAGCATGAAAGAAACTATAATGACGAGCAATTGGCACGACTTACCAAAATGCGCCGTCTTGATGTAGATCCAACACGTATTGAAATGGGATGGATAATTGATTTTTGTGCCCAAAGCCTGAGAAATATTATTATTGGCATGGGTGGTCGGCAAGATGGTTTTATGATGCAGTCAAAGTTTGGAATCGCTGTCGGTTCTGAATGTATGGCAATCCTTTCCATAGTAAAAGATCTTGCCGATTTGAGAAAACGTTTAGATGAAATCACTGTTGCGTTCGACAAGAGCGGGAAACCCGTAACAACCGGAGATCTGGAAGTCGGCGGTGCTATGACCGCTTTTATGCGCAACACAATTAACCCCACTCTTTTAAGTACCGCCGAATATCAACCCTGTATGATCCATGCAGGACCGTTTGCAAACATTGCTGTTGGGCAGTCATCAATTATCGCAGACCGCATCGGTCTTAAGATGTTTGATTATCATGTTACCGAGAGCGGTTTTGCGGCAGATATCGGGTTTGAAAAATTCTGGAACGTAAAATGTCGTAACAGCGGCCTCAAACCGCATGTGTCTGTTCTCACATCTACTGTCAGGGCGCTTAAAATGCACGGCGGCGGTCCTAAGGTTGTTGCCGGCAAAGCTTTGGATGAAGCGTACACTAAAGAGAACCTCGCTCTAGTTGAAAAAGGTGTTGCGAATATGGTTCACATGATAGGCGTAATAAGAAAAGCCGGTATAAACCCGGTTGTATGCGTAAACCGGTTCTATACCGATACCAATGCAGAGGTTGCCCTGGTTAAAAAAGCGGCTGAAGCAGCCGGCGCACGGTGTGCTGAATCAAGGCACTGGGAAAAAGGCGGAGAAGGAGCCCTTGAACTGGCGGATGCGGTAATTGACGCGTGTAATGAGGAAAATAAATTCAATTTCCTATACCCTCTCGAGATGAAGCTTCGTGAAAGGGTTGCCCTTATAGCAAAAGAAGTTTACGGAGCTGCCGGTGTATCATGGAGTCCTGAAACAGAAGAAAAAGCCAAAATGCTTGAAAGCGATCCCAAATACGCTGACTTTTCAACCATGATGGTCAAGACTCATTTGAGCCTTACCCATGATCCGACATTGAAAGGCGTTCCCAAAGGCTGGACACTTCCGATCCGTGATGTTTTGATTTATTCAGGCGCTAAATTCCTTTGCCCCTGTGCTGGAACCATCAGCCTTATGCCGGGCACAAGTTCCAATCCGGCTTTCAGGAGAATTGAAGTTGATGTTAATACCGGAAAGGTGATGGGGCTCTTTTAATTATTTGACAGGTAAGGTGATGTGGGCTTTAAAATTGCAGTTTCTGGAAAAGGAGGAACAGGGAAGACAACGATTGCGGGTTTGATCATTGGTTATCTTATTCGGAAGGGAAAGTCACCGATTTTAGCAGTTGACGCTGACGCCAACGCTAACCTCAATGAGGTTTTAGGGATTTCGGTTGAGCAGACGATCGGGGGGGTCAGGGAAAAAATCCGCACTGACGTTCCTTCGGGAATGACCAAAGATGTTTGGTTCGAGATGAAAGCCGAGGAAACCCTGGTGGAAACGGATAAGTATGACCTTTTGGTTATGGGGAGGCCGGAAGGCCCGGGGTGTTATTGTGTTGCGAATTCCCTTGCGCGACATTTTATTGAGGTCCTTACCAAAAATTATCAATATATTATTATTGATAACGAAGCCGGAATGGAGCACTTCAGTCGTTTAACGACTCAGGATATTGATCTTCTTTTTATTGTTTCTGACCATAGTGTTCGCGGGCTCCAAGCGGCGCGGAGAATTTTTGACCTTATTGAAGAATTAAAACTTGCTATTTCACGGAAGGTGGTGCTTATCAGCCAGGTTGAAAAGGATGATGATCCTCGTTTAGAAGAAGAAGCAAAACGACTCCACCTGGAAGTTGCGGGTTATATCCCTTATGACGACAATATTTCTCAAAGGGACCGTGAAGGGGAGCCGACGTATAATTTGCCGGAATCTTCACCCGCGGTAAGAGGAATGAAAGCTATCTTGGACGCATTACTATAGAAAGAGGAGGGTAAGGCAATGGCAGCAAAAATCATAAGCGGAACCGAAGTTGCAAAGGAGATTCGGGAAGAATTAAAGAAGGACGTTGCAATCCTGAAAGAGAAAACCGGCGTAGTCCCCGGTCTGGTCACTATTCTCGTGGGGGAAAATCCGGCCTCGATTAGTTATGTAACCGCAAAACAAAAGACCTCAAAAGACCTTGGATTTTATTCGATTCAAGACAACCAGTCTCAAGACATTTCCGAAGATCAACTTCTTAAATTAATAGATTCTTATAATCATGATCCGAAAATTCACGGCATCTTAGTGCAGCTGCCGCTGCCCAAGCATATTGACGAAAATAAAGTACTCTATGCAATCGATCCCAGAAAAGATGTTGATGGATTTCACCCGGTAAACGTGGGAAAACTTATGATTGGAGAAGCTGATTACCTTCCTTGCACGCCGGCAGGGATTCAGCAGCTTTTGATCCGTTCCGGGGTTGAAACGAAAGGAGCGGAGGTAGTGGTGGTTGGCCGAAGCAACATTGTGGGTAAACCGATCGCTAATATTCTTCTCCAAAAACAGAAGGGCGCTAATGCCACGGTTACCATCTGTCATACCGCTACTCGAGATACCGCATTTCATACCAAAAGAGCGGATATTTTGATTGTTGCCGCCGGCAAAGCAAAAGCAATCACCGCGGATATGGTTAAGGAAGGGGCAGTGGTTATTGATGTGGGGGTTAACCGAATCGGCATGAGCGAATCGGGTAAGGCCCTGCTCTGCGGTGATGTTGATTTTGAGGGAGTGAAGGAAAAGGCAAGCATGATTACGCCGGTTCCTGGAGGAGTTGGTCCTATGACCATTACCATGTTAATGATGAATACGGTTAAAGCAGCTAAATTAGCCGCGGGTTTAAAATAAAAATCCTTAGGGAGGTGCATTATGGCATTTAAAATACCGACGCTGGCTTATACCGGCAGCATTCGCCCCATTACCTTAGAAAAAAACGGAAAAAAAGTGATTGTGGGGGGAGAAAATTCTTATCCCTTTTACGCCTTTGAAGGTGAGATACCTCATTTACCTAAGATCGCTATCCAGGTTCCTGATTTTACGCCGGAAGAATGGTCGGAAACCTGCCTGGAGCCTTATAAAGATGTTTTAGGAAATCCGGTAGCGTGGGCAAAAAAAGCCCAGGACGTTTATAAGGCTGATATCATATTTTTGTGGTTAAAGAGCACTGATCCCAATGGGCTCAATCGAAGCGCTGATGAAGCTGCTGAGACCGCCAGACAAGTGCTGGAAGCAATTGATATTCCGCTTATCGTGTGGGGATCAACCAACGTGGAGAAAGATGCGGAAGTGCTTCGCAAGGTTGCTATGGCATGCTCAGGTAAAAAGGTGGCTTTAGGACCAGTGCAAGAAGGAAACCATAAACAAATTGGCGCTCAAGCGCTTGCCTATAACCATATGGTGGTCGCCAGTTCGCCGATTGATATTAACTTAGCGAAGCAGCTTAATATCTTACTCGGGAACCTGGGAGTGCCGCCGGAAAATATTCTCATTGATCCCACTACCGGAGCTATCGGATACGGGATTGAATATAGCTATTCGGTTATGGAACGGATCCGGCAGGCAGCGCTTACCCAGCAAGATGAGAAATTACAGTTTCCGATGATTTCTAATTTGGCGGATGAAGTCTGGAAAACCAAAGAAGCTAAACTTGCAGATGATCCCCTCATGGGAAAAGCTTTAAACCGAGGAGTTACTCTCGAAGCGATGACCGCGGTAACGTTATTGCTTGCCGGGGCTGACATTTTGGTTATGCGTCATCCGAAAGCGATTGAGTCGGTGAGAAACTATGTGGCTGATATGACCGGAACGGCTCGACCTGCTTCGGTTGCGGTTTCTAAAGAAGTTTCAAAAGCTGTTCCTGGCGGAGTTGCTGCGGTTGCCAACCTGCCCCGGGGAATTAAGCTTGATATTGATATTGCTAAAATCATGAATGCTCCTTTGACCGTTGGCCCTGATCATGTGCTTGCGCTGGTCAAGGTTTCCGAGGAAGGAGAAGGTGGAATAACGCTCTCACCCGACGCGGTGGAGGCCTTCTCTGCATTTTTGGAGGCTAAAAAGGCTGAAGTCCAGCCTGCCGTGGTTTCGGAAGGGGCGGGTGTACAAGAAAAAACGAAAAAGAAAGCCAAAGAAGTTCCCCTGGTTAAAATCCTGCATTCCTGGGCAGCGCCGGAGGATAAAATCGGGGAGTTTAATTATCCAAAAGAAAAGAAAAAAGATTTTTCCGGCAAAGATGTTGAGCTTTTGGGTGCGAGTTATGAAGCAGGAACGCCCGAAAGGAAAGAAGACTGGCGGCAAAAACTTAGAGATAAAGAAGAAATGATTCAATATTTAAAGACAGGCTTGCGCTACTGGTATTCTGCCGAGGTATATGGCAGCGAAAAAAGAAAAACACCGGCCTGACAAGTAATTTTTACTCAATGACGAGTTTAGGAGGTAACTAATGGCAGACGAAAAGAAAAAACTAAAAGAAGAAAAAGTTAAGCCCCTGCTGACGGTTTGCGACGCGAGCCAGGAGATGATTGATAAGGCTAAAACCGATGGGGTAAGCCTTGTATTTGACCGTGCTGAGGCAATGAAGCCCTGTCCCATTGGCGCTGAAGGAAGCTGCTGTAAAAATTGCTCGATGGGTCCGTGCCGGCTTCCCGCTCCCAAAAAGAAAGGTGAAGGGGAAGAAAAAAAGCGGGTAGGGGTGTGCGGGGCGACCATTGAAACCATAACGGCTCGTAATTTTATTAGGATGATCGCCGGAGGGGCGGCAGCGCATTCCGACCATGGCCGGGGCGTGGCGGAGGTATTTTTAGCTGCCGCCAAGGGAGAGATTCCCGGTTATGGGGTCAAGGACGAGCAGAAACTTTACCAGCTGGCGATGGATTTTGGAGTTGATGTGGAGAATCTGGACACCCAGGAGATTGCCGTTAAGGTAGGCGAGCTGGCATTAGCAGAATGGGGAAAACAGGAAGGCGAGCTGGTAATGGCAAAGCGGGCGCCCTTAAAGCGGCAGGAGGTTTGGCGCAAGCTTGGAGTTTTTCCTCGTGGAATTGACCGGGAAATAGTAGAAATCATGCACCGCACTCACATGGGTGTTGATCAGGATTACAAGAACCTTATCGCCCAGGGGACGCGGGCGGCATTAGCTGACGGGTGGGGAGGCTCGTTGCTCGCCACTGATTTACAGGACATCCTTTTTGGGACGCCGGTACCGGTAAGGGGCTCGATTAACCTTGGGGTATTAAAGGATGATGAAGTAAACATCATTGTTCACGGACATGAGCCCCTGCTTTCGGAGATGATCGTGGTGGCGAGCCAGGAGCCTGAACTGATCAAGCTTGCCAAATCCAAGGGGGCGAAGGGAATTAACCTGGCGGGAATGTGCTGTACGGCAAACGAGATTTTAATGCGGCACGGGATACCGATTGCGGGAAACTTTTTGCAGCAGGAACTGGCGATCGTGACCGGAGTGTTGGATGCGATGATCGTGGATGTGCAGTGTGAGATGCAGTCCATTCATGATGTCGCCCAGTGTTATCACACCGAAATCATCACCACCTCGCCGAAAGCAAAAATTTCGGGGGCGCGGCACATAGAATTTGAGGAACACAACCCGATAGCCACGGCCAAAGAGATTGTCACAGCGGCGATTGAGAACTATCCTCGGCGCAAAGGGCAAGGAAAGATACCGAGCCAAAAATGCGATACGGTCGTAGGGTTTTCCCACGAGACGATCAACTATTTGCTTGGGGGAATGTTCCGGGCATCGTACAAGCCTTTAAACGATAATATCATCGGCGGCCGGATTCGTGGAATCGCCGGGGTTGTAGGATGCAACAATGTGCGCACCACCCATGACCAGGCTCACCTTACGCTGATTAAGGAACTGATCAAAAACGATGTAATTGTTCTCACGACCGGCTGTGCGGCGATGGCGTGCGGCAAAGCCGGACTATTACTACCCGAAGCCGCGGCGAAGTATGCGGGCAGCGGATTGGCGGAAGTATGCGAGACGGTGGGGATACCGCCGGTGTTGCACATGGGTTCCTGTGTAGATAACAGCCGGATTTTGATAGCGGCAAGCGCGGTAGTAAAGGAAGGCGGATTAGGGGATGATATTAGCGACTTACCGGCAGCGGGAGCGGCGCCGGAGTGGATGAGTGAGAAGGCGGTATCGATTGGTCATTATTTTGTGGCCTCTGGGGTCTACACGGTGTTTGGGACGACGTTTCCGACAACAGGCTGTGAAGTACTGACGAATTATCTCTTTAAAGGGTTAGAAGCTGAGCTTGGAGGGATGTGGGATTTTGTGGAGGATCCGTTGGAGATGGCACAGAAGATGATCGCCCACATCGACAAAAAGCGAAAGGCACTCGGACTTGATAAGGCTCGGGAACGAGTACTTTATGATATGGCAATGAGGCGTGAAATGGAGGCGGTTTAATCGGAACGTCAACTTTTTAAGCAAAAAATAAGGAGGAATCACAGTGTCCAAAATTATTGCTTCAGCCGCCATTCGTGGCGCTCATAAGATTATTACTCGTGTTGAAAAGAAATATAAGGAAGTATTGGAAAAGTATGGACCGAACCAGGAAATCGGGTTTCCGGATACTGCCTATTATCTTCCGATAATTTATGGAATTACCGGAATCCCGGTAAAAACCTTAGGAGACTGCCAGCGTGTCTTACGGCGCTGCCGGGAAATTTTACCTCCTCCGGTTAAAGAACATCATCATTTGCCCTATTTAGCGCCGGCGCTTGATGCGGGAATGGCTACCCTTTGGGCCGAGGAAATTGAAGAAGCCATCCGCTACCTTGAGCATCCCGACTTCTATCTTCGCGGTGAAGAGGTTACGGATAAAAATATCTGGCTCGGAGCAGCTGATGATGTGATTATGCGAAAAAGAGGAGTGGAATTTGTTGATGGAACCGCTCCTGGATTTGCGGCTATTCTAGGGGCACCGCCCAGCGAAGAGATTGCGGCAAAAATCGCTCATGAACTCCAGCTGAAGAATCTCTATGTTTTTATGGGATCTGACAATAATGGAGTGCGCATGTCTGAGCAGCTGGTAAAGGCAGGGGTTCAGATCGGATGGAACACCCGCCTGGTTTCTTTTGGGCCTAATGTGAACGCCGCGGTGTTTGCGCTGGGCTTCGCCACTCGCGCCTCCATGTCTTTTGGGGGAGCAAAACCAGGAGATTTCCGGAAGGTACTTATTTATAACAAAGATCGGATTTTTGCCTTTGTTTTGGCGATGGGATTTGTATCGGATGAATGGTATGCAAATGCGGCCGGAGCGATTAACTATGGATTTCCGGTTATTGCTGATACCCCGATCCCCGAAGTTCTCCCCACCGGGATTTGCACCTATGAACATGTTATTTCCAATGTCTCCTATGAAGAGATGGTGCAGAAAGCAATCGAAGTGCGGGGTCTTAAAGTTGCGGTTACTGAGGTTCCTATTCCGCTGGCGTATGGAGCTGCCTTTGAAGGTGAGCGGGTTCGTGGGGCCGATATTCAGCTTGAATGCGGTGGTGGCCGGACTCAGATGACCGAATTTTCTGAGATGAAAAACATGAATGAGGTTGAAGACGGAAAAGTTGAGCTTTTTGGTCCCGACATTACTGATGTTCCGCCGGGAAGTCGTCTTCCCATGGGTATTTATGTCATGGTTGCCGGCCGTCAGATGCAAGAGGATTTTCTTCCCATTTTGGAACGGCAGATCCATCATCTTATTAACTATGCCCAGGGACTCATGCACATTGGACAAAGAGATGTCGCCTGGATTCGGATCGCCAAGCAGGCGGTGGAGAAAGGATTTACGCTAAAAGATCTCGGTAAGATTCTTCATGCCATGTACCATAAAGATTTTGGCGCGATCCTGGATAAGGTCCAGGTTCAGATTTACACGGAAGAAGATAAGGTTAAAGAACTTACCCAGAAGGCACGTGATACTTTTACAATCCGCGACGAACGGATTGCAGGAATGACCGATGAAGGTGAAGAAACGTACTATTCCTGCACGCTCTGTCAGTCATTTGCTCCTTCCCATGTTTGTGTGGTTACCCCTGAACGAACCGGGCTGTGCGGCGCATATAACTGGCTTGATTGCAAAGCCTCTAAAGAAATTAATCCGACCGGACCCAATCAGCCCATCCAGAAAGGTGAGGTTATTGATGCCCGTCTGGGAAAATGGAATGGGGTAAACGATTTTCTTTCTCGTGCCTCCCGCGGAAACGTTCTTGAAGCAAGCGCGTATAGCATTATGGTTACTCCGATGACCTCATGCGGGTGCTTTGAATGTATCGCGGCGGTGTTGGATCAATGTAATGGAGTTATGACTGTTGACCGGGATAGTTCAATGGATACTCCCTGCGGAATGAAATTCACCTCGCTGGCCGGCCAGGTAGGCGGCGGGAAAGTGACCCCCGGGTTTGTGGGTCATAGTAAACATTACATTACCTCAAAAAAATTTATCAATGCTGAAGGGGGTATTAAACGACTGGTATGGCTCCCGAAAGCCCTGAAAGAAACCTTGCGGGATAGAATTAATGCCCGCGCCAAAGAATTAGGCATTGAAAACTTTGCGGATATGATTGCTGATGAGACCGTAGGCATTACGCAGGAAGAAATTCTTCCCTGGCTTAAAGAAAAAGGGCATCCCGCTCTTTCTATGGAATCGATTATGAACGTTTAAGAAGAAATAATTACCCGAGGAAGCTGAAAGGAGGAACCCCATGGGTTTAACCGGAATTCAAATTTTTAAACTCCTTCCCAAAACCAACTGTGCTGAATGTGGCGTCCCCACGTGTTTGGCGTTTGCGATGAAGTTGGCTGCCGGGCAGGCCGAGCTGGAGAGTTGTCCCTATGTTTCTGAAGAGGCTAAAGCGCAGCTCGCTGAAGCATCTGCGCCGCCGATCAGACCGGTGGTAATCGGTTCGGAGGAGGTGTTTAAATGCGGAGGAGAGACCGTTCAATTTCGGCATGAAAAAACTTTTATAAACCCCGCTGGTATCGCGGTATTGATTGCAGATGACATGAACGATGGCGATGTGGAGGGGCGTTTAAAAAGATTTCAAGAATTGAAATATGAGCGCGTTGGCCTTATTCTTAAACCTGATCTTGTTGCCCTGCAAAACACTTCGGGAGATAAGGATAAATTTTTGAGTTTAATTAAAAAAGTAATGGATGCGGGGATCAAAAAAATAATCCTGATGAGCGATAAAGCGGAAAACCTGCAGGCCGCCTCTGAAATTGCGGCTCCGATCCGGCCTCTGCTTTACGCGGCCACCAAGGAAAATGTAGACGCACTGGGGAAATTGGCGAAAGAAAAAAACCTCCCGTTAGCGGTTAAAGGAAAAGATATTGATGAGGTGATGGAATTAACCACGAAACTAACCGAAATGGGACTTAAGGATTTAGTGATAGACTCCGGAAGCCGGGCCTTAAATAAAGTATTTACTGACCAGGTAAGTATTCGAAGGGCGGCATTAGTCGGGGGAGTTCGGGCTTTAGGTTTTCCGACCATTGCGTTCCCGTGCGAGATGAGCAAAGACTTGTTGGAAGAAAGCTTGATTGCCTCCACGATGGTTTCTAAATACGCTGGGATCATGGTTCTTTCCGATCTGCAGGGAGAAAGTCTTTTTCCGCTTTTGGTTCAGCGGATGAACATTTATACTGATCCTCAGCGGCCGATGGCTACCTCAGAAGGGATCTACGAGGTCAATACACCAACGGAAAGTTCTCCGGTCCTGATTACGTCAAACTTTTCACTTACCTATTTTATTGTTTCGGGTGAGGTTGAAAACTCGCGTATTCCGTCTTGGCTGTTGGTGCTCGATACTGAAGGACTCTCCGTTTTAACTGCCTGGGCGGCCGGAAAGTTTTCCGCTGACCGGATCGCGCTCTTTCTGAAAAAATCCGGCATTTTGGATAAAGTGAAACATCGAAAATTAGTTATCCCCGGTTATGCGGCGAGCATCAGCGGTGAGTTAGAAGAGGAATTACCTGATTGGGAAATCCAAATCGGTCCGAGAGAAGGCGCCCATATCCCGGCCTATTTAAAGAGTTGGAACTAAAATAAGGGCAAAAGGAGGAATAGTTCATGAAAATAACGCGGATTGCTGAAAGCATTAATGTGATGTCTAAAACCTTAGGTCCCGCCATGAAGGGTCGTGATCCTAAGCCCATTCAGGAAATGGCGATTAAACAGCAAGAAAATGGCGCTAATGTTCTTGACATCAATATCGGGCCGGCACGAAAAGAGGGTGACCGGATGATGGAATGGATGGTCAAGACGGTTGAAGAAGTATCCGATCTTCCTTTATCCTTAGATACTACAAATCCCGTGGCGATGGAAGCGGGTCTTAAGGCGGTAACCAAAGCGAGACCAATCATCAATTCCATCTCATTGCAGCCCGAGCGCATGGCGATCATGTTGCCGATGGTAACCAAATATAACGCCCGGATGATCGCACTGCTCTGGGGAAAAGATGGCATGCCGAGGGATACCAATGAAAGAGCTTTGATGGCGACGGAATTGGTTTATGCCGCGAATCAGGCGGGGGTGGTCAATGAAGACATTTACGTTGATCCGATCGTCTCTCCGGTTTCCGTGGAAATCAATCAGGTGCTTTCGTGCGCTGAATTTATGAGCATGATCGCCGATATCGCGCCGGGGGCTAAGACAACGGTGGGGTTATCGAATATTTCCAACGGCACGCCCGATCATTTGCGGGGCGTCCTCAATCGGACGTATATGATTATGCTTAACAGGTATGAGACCCTTTATTCAGCCATCGTTGATGCCTTTGATGGTGAGCTTGCTCTGTTAGCGAATGGTGGCTTGCCAGAAATTTACACGCTGGTGTGGCGAATCATGGATGGTGAGGAAGTTTCACTCGCTTCCTTAAGCGAAAAAGAAGTCCAGTATGCTAAATCCACCCGCGTATTGATGGGTAAAAGTCTTTACTCTCATTCTTGGCTTGACGTTTAGTACGTGGAAAAATTTTATTGATTACATCCCTCTACCTTCCTCTTCTGTCCAAGAAGATAAAATAACTTCTCGTGCTCCACAGGAGGATAGGGGATATTTTATTCGATGGTGAAATCACGCAATGGGAGAAACCCATCTTTACTATTTTATCCGTGGCCCCCTGCTTTGGATCGCATTTTTTGTTTTTGTAGGGGGCATTGTTTTTCGCGCGGTTCAGTTTTTTAAACTTACCCGAAAAAAAGATCCCCTCATCTATTCACCGACCAAGAATCATACAGAAAGGTATGGTAAAATCTCGGATCAGGAACGCAAGATGCGCTTTGTCGTTTCCCTTAAAAATTCCATTCTTGGCCAGCATCAGGCAGTGGCTGTTTTAACGTCGCTTTTTCATGTCCTGATTTTTATCCTGCCGATTTTTTTGTTGGCTCATAACCTTCTTCTTTATGAATCGTGGAATTTCAATCTTTGGAGCTTTTCGGAATCAACCGGGGATACACTAACAATACTGTTTTTGTTTCTGGCGGGATTTTTCTTTGTTCGCCGCGTGGTAGTTGCTAAAGTAAGAGCGCTCAGCCGGGCCTCTGATTTTTTTGTCTGGTTCATCACCGTTACTCCTTTTTTGACCGGGTTTATTTGTTACCGGCAATGGTTTGATTATTACACCGCGCTTATCATCCACATCCTTTCCGGCGAGCTTATGCTGATTGCTGTTACATTTACCAAGCTTGGTCATATGATTTTTTTCTTTTTGGCCCGATTTCTTATCGGCAGTGAATTTAGCTTGGGCCGCGGAACAAGAACGTGGTAGCCTCAAGGTGAAGGAAACAAAAAACACGATGACAGAAACAACGGTCCGATTGATTGATGTAAAAAAAATCCAAAAGATGCTTACACCGAAAAAAAACAAAATGAAAGTTCTGCTTTCCTTTTGTGCTCATTGCGGTCTTTGCGCTGAAAGTTGTTTCCTGTACCGCAACCATCGGGATCCCAAATATGTACCTGCGTATAAAGCGATTAACTCTTTAGGAAAAATTTATAAAAAAAAGGGTAGGGTTGATCGAGAGCAACTCGAAGAAATGAAAGAATTAATTTTTAAAAATTGTGTTCTCTGCGGACGCTGTTATTGTCCCCTGGGAATCGATATACCCGGCATGATTTCTTTGGCACGGACTGTTTGCCGTTCCCAAGGGATCTTTGGGGTCTTTCCTTATTCCGCGGGTGAACCGTAATACAAAGCTGATAAAGTAGTTTATCGGGTTATCGTATTTTGATTTTTACCTTCAGTACGTGTGGAGTTAAAAAATGATTATTGCAAAAATAAAACCCCTCGACGAAGTGAAAGCGATGATCAAAGACTTTAAACGGATATTAAACGTCGGGTGTGCCGGGTGTACGGCAGTATGTCTTGCCGGCGGACAAAAAGAAGTTGAGACCTTAAATACTAAACTTGATCTATCCTTTAAAGAAGATGTAACCCCTCCTTTGATCGAGGGCTATACCGTCGAACGGCAATGTGAGCCACAGTTTCTTGACGCGTTAGATCCAATGGTCGAGGATTACGATGCCATGCTTTCAATGGCATGTGGTGCCGGAATTCAATTTTTAGCCGAACGTTTTCCGGACATGAAGGTATTCCCAGCTGTGAATACTACTTTTGTGGGGGTCAATCGGGATATCGGATGGTATGAGGAGCGGTGCCAATGTTGCGGAGAATGTGTTTTGGGGTATACCGGCGGCATATGTCCGGTCACGATGTGCGCCAAGGTGCTTTTTAACGGACCTTGCGGAGGTTCTCAAGACGGTCATTGCGAAGTGGATAAGAATATTCCCTGTGCCTGGGTGAATATCTATAAACGGCTTAAGGCGCAAGGAAGGCTTGAACAAATTCTGAATGTTTTTCCCGCGCGGGACTGGAAAAACCAGACCCAGGGAACGTTTGTTCTGGAAGAGTATCAAGGCCGATACTCTTCCAAGGATAAAGAGGAATCTCAAAAATGAAATCAGGAAGTAATCTTGAGAAGATACTCACCAAAGGTATTTTCGCCGTAACCGGCGAGCTTGGACCGCCGCGAGGCGCGGATTTTGACGCAATCCGTGAAAAGGCCAAGCATCTGAAGGGAATGGTGGATTCAGTCAATATCACTGACAACCAGACCGCGGTGGTAAGGATGGCAAGCTGGGCCGCGTCCCTTATCGCCATACCGGAGGGTTTGGAGCCAAACTATCAGATGGTATGCCGGGACAGGAACCGGATTGCCATGCAATCAGATATCCTGGGTGCGTATACTCTGGGAATCAGGAATATGCTGTGTCTTTCCGGCGACCACCAGACATTCGGCGATCACCCGTACAGCAGAAAAGTTTTTGATATTGACTCAATGCAGCTTATTGGCATGGTCAAGAAGATGAGGGATGAAGGGAAGTTTCTCAACGGCCAAGAAATCACCAAACCTCCGCGAATGTTTATTGGCGCGGCCGCAAATCCCTTTGGCGATCCCTATGAGTTTAGGGTTTTTCGATTAGCCAAAAAGATCGAAGCCGGCGCTGATTTTATCCAGACTCAGTGTATTTATAATATGAACCGGTTTCGGGAATTTATGAAACAAGCCAATAACATGGGGCTGACTGAAAAAATTCACATCCTCGCCGGGGTGACTCCCATGAAAAGCCTTGGTATGGCGCGATACATGCAAAAAAATGTACCGGGTATGGATGTGCCTGAGGATGTAATAAAAAGGATCGAAGGGGTTGATAAAAAAAAGCAGGCATCCGAGGGGATTAAAATGTGCTGCGAGCAGATCGAGGAATTTAAAGCTATGAAAGGGATTGCGGGTGTCCACCTTATGGCGATTGAATGGGAACACCGGGTGCCCGAAATCGTTGAACAGGCAAAACTGCTTCCACGACCTAACCCAAAAGACTTAGAATAAAAAGCTCATGGTCTCTCATCGAGAGGAAGACTATTTAAAAGCTCTCGATATTGCTAAAACAGTTCTTTTAAGTTCGGACATAAAAGAACGGCTCCGGATCGCTGGCGCGGAATGGCAACCTTCCGAAGATGGCGGCACGGTTTACCTTCCTTTTTTTCACACGACCTGCCACATCACTATTCCCCATTTCGAATTTTTTCTCAAAAAAAATGCAGAGAACATAAATATTTCCAATCAGATTTTGATCCTTCATTACCTTAATGGGGTTAAAGATATTTCCCTTGAAAACAGGTTAATCTCTTTCAAGGAAATCCCTTCCGGAGAATTTTATTATCCGGCCTTTGCCCGCAGATCCATTGAGCCGCTACTCAAAACCTTTAGTAACAAACATCAAGCTTTTAAAACGATCGCCGAAAATCTGGGAGGTAAACCAGTTGCAATCGGTGATGCGGGGATAAAAATTTCCGTGTTCCCACGCGTTCCGATTACTTTAGTTTTATGGTTTGCTGATGCGGAGTTTCCTCCTGATCTTCAAATCCTTTTTGACGCCAGCGTTACGGAATTTCTCTCCACCGAAGATATCGCGGTTTTAGGTCAGGAAGTAATGATCAGGATGATAAAATCCTATTATTCATCGTTTGGTAAGTGAAAGTTCCAGTGTTAGTTGTAAGTGTCAGTGTTAGTATTAGTTACTTAAGCAAACTGTAGGCTTCCGGCAACGATGTGTTTGAAGGCAAAATTTAAAGAATAAAATGGGACACCTGCACGATATCCCGTAGCTTAATTTGCCAAGGGGGAAAGATTTGACCCCAGTCATGCAGTCATTTCCTCTTGACAAGCAAAAACCGCCCCCCTATACTTTAATCTATCAAAAGCAATGCATTATCCACAGCAGTAGCTCGTTTGCATTCATGGGAAAAACGATGGAACTCTATCCTAATGATTTCTATGAAAAATCTCTTTAAACAAGTTAAACCAAAGATTAAATATTTACGTGCAATTCTTCATCGCAGAAGAATTAATCATGTCACTTTTATTGGCATCACGGGAAGCGCCGGCAAGACAACGACCAAGGACCTGACCGCGACTATCCTTGCCAATTTTGGCCCTTGCCAACAAACGCTTTTGTCCTATAATACACTGTCGTCTACTGTTCGTACGGTTTTGAATACACACAAAGTCAATCGCTACTGTGTCGCGGAGTTAGCCGGATCCGGCCCCGGCATGCTGGATATGTCTGTCCGGGTACTCAAGCCGGATATTGCCGTTATCACCGTGATCGGGCGGGATCATTACAGCGCCTTTAAAAGCAGGGAGGCGATCGCCGCAGAAAAGGAAAAAGTGTTGCTGGCGCTGCCACCCCAGGGCATTGCCGTACTGAACATTGACGACCCCCTGGTGAGATCGATCGGGGAACGATGCAACCGGCGGATCATATGGTTCGGCGAAGGTGTGGGTGCCGCATTGCGTTTGCGCGAAGCGCGTTCCCGCTGGCCGGAACCGTTGACCCTGCTTTTTGAGTATCAAGACAAGACCTATGAAGTCCGAACGCAATTGCACGGCACCCACATGGCAATTCCAGTGCTGGCCACGCTCGGGGTTGCTCTGGCGGCTGATCTGCCCCTGGAAAAGGCGATCTTGGCAATAGCACAGGTGCAGCCGCTCGAGGGGCGCATGCAGGCGGTGATCGGTGACGATGGCGTTGTGTTTATCCGGGATGATTGGAAGGCTCCTCACTGGTCTTTGAATGAACCGGTGGTCTTCCTGAGAGAAGCAAGGGCCGATCGTAAGGTTGCCGTGGTGGGGACGATCTCCGATGCTTCCGGGGACAATACTGAGAAGTATAAGAAAGTTTACAGACAGTTTCGCGAGGTCGCAGATCTTGTTGTTTTCGTCGGACCTCATGCGCACCGCGCTCTGCGTGCGAGACAAAGTGAGGCTGACACAACGATTCAGGGATTTTCCAGTATTCGTTACGCGGCAACCTACCTGCAAAACGAATTGAGGAAAGGCGATTTGGTGTTTTTAAAAGGTTCGAACAAAGCGGATCATCTGGTCAGACTCATAATCAATAGAACCCGCCCCATCCAGTGCTGGAAAGATCGATGTGGTGTAGAAAAATTTTGTGACAGGTGTTCCAAGCTTTACAAAACTTCCCCGGACATGCCCTTTGCCGCACCCATCGTGCCGCAGACAGGACCGGCAGTCTCCGTGGTTGTGGGTCTAGGAAATCCTGAGGACCGTTTTCATAACACTCTCCACAACGTTGGCTATTGTGTGCTCGACGCACTCGTCCAAGCTGCTGGAAGCGTCTGGCAGGTGGAACCGGAAGGATGGGTTAGCAGCATTGACCTGGAGGGTGTGACGGTCCGGTTGCTCAAGCCGGGCGTGAAGATGAACATCAACGGAACCATGGTTCGGCCTTTTCTTGAGCGAACGGGCAGCGATCCAAGACATTGTATAATCGTCCACGGCGACGCGGATCTCTCCCTTGGCGATGTGCGTTTTAAATCCGGTGGTGGCGATGCCGGCCATAAGGGTGTGCGATCGGTCATCACTGCCCTGGGTACGGAAAGCATCCAAAGAGTTCGTCTGGGCGTAAGACGGACCGGTGATGCTAATAAACCGGAGCGGTTCGTGCTCACGAAATTTTCGGCAATTGAAGAAGCAGGTTTTGTGCACATGATCGAGAAGGCTGCGGCAATGGTAAGAGGGCACATACAGAGCCAGCTCGGCGGCGAATCAATCGGGAAAGAAAGAAAGAAAGAAAGAAAGAAAGAAAGAAAGAAAGAAAGTTGTTTAACTAACAAGCAATGGAGAATTGCCATGAAAACACAGCTTGATCCCAAACTTCCGCTTTTGCAGGATGCCGATGTAGAAAATAAAATAGTCCTTCTGCGCGTTGACCATAATGTGGTCAAGAACGGAGTCATTGAAGACCCGTTTAGAATAGATCAAACCATTGGGACTATCTTCAATATCGTCGAAAGGGGCGGCAGACCGATCATCATGACCCATATCGGAAGGCCCCGGGATAAGAAAGGTAAAATTAAAGTAGATAAATCAACCGCGGTTGAACCCATTGCCGAATATCTGGAGCGTAAACTTCATACGAAGATTTACTGTCCCTCATTCAGGGCGGAAGCTGATGAAGGAATAAAAAGCATAGACACCTCGATAAATCTTGCCGTAAAAAATCTGAAAGAAAAAAGGATCGGCGCCATATACCTCCCGAATACGAGATGGTTCACGGGAGAAGAATCGAAAGCGGAATACAGTGAGGACTTCGCACGCCAATTAGCGGGCCTGGCCGATCTTTTTGTTAACGATGCGTTCGGCTCCTGGCAGCCGCATGTATCCACCTGTCACATTACGAAGTATTTACCGTCTTTTGCGGGATATCTCATGCAAAAGGAGATACAGAATCTTTCGCAGGTTCTGCAACCCGAGAGGCCGTTTATCTCTGTCGTGGCGGGCGCAAAGTACAACACGAAGATCGGACCACTAAATGAAATCTATAGGAAAGTTGATAAATTGATCTTAGGAGGGATCATTTACAATACCTACCTTTGTGCAAAATACAATATATCAATCAGCGGTATAGAAAAGGAAGATATTGATGCTGCCAGGGATCTTGTGGAGATGGACAAGGAACAGCACAAGATACTGGAACTTCCCTATGTGTATGAATCGGATACCATGGAGGGGAAAATTGAGGGAAAATACAGGATCAGGTCGATAAAGGAATTCAAAAAAGGAGCGAAACTTCCTTATATTTTAGATATTGCGAAAGAATCGTTTGAAGATCGAGAGGTGTCGGATACTCTGAACTCGGCAAAAACCATTTTTATTAATGCGGTCATGGGATATACGCCGTATTTTAGTGAAGGTTCTGCGGCCCTGGATAGTAAAATCGATCAGAACGAAGCGGCAAATAAGCTCTACGGAGGCGGTGATACGCTTCAGGAATTTAAAAATCTTTGCCCCGGCCTTTACCTATCGACTCTTGATAATTCGAAATACTATTTCTTCACGGGCGGCGGTACGGTATTAAAGGCCATTGAGGAGGGTACGCCATACGGTCTTGAAGCGGTGAAAGCACTCATTGATAACGGCGGAAAATCTCAGTAAAGTTTAACGTCATTGACTTTAGAAATAGTACTCACCCTCCCCCTCCCATGAGACTGTGTTACAATTCAAAAACAGGGGGGGTAGCCGCAGCATTTAGGCTGCATAACATATTGAAATCACATATCCGAGAAGCGCAAGCTAAAGCTTGCGGCTACCAAAACATGTATTACGACACAGTCTCCATCAAAGGAGGAGAAAAACAACGTCAGTTAGTTCCTTCTCTCATAGTGGGAGAGGGTTAAAGTTAATTCGGGGGACACCACCAGGATGTCCCGGGTCTTCAATTGTCAAGGAAAAAGATTTGATCCATCCTTTCCAGGTTATTTTTTCCAATAATGAAGAGATGGTTCTTTTGTCTTTTTTCGCTGCTACCGCCGGAGCTTGCTTATCAAAATCAAGCAAATGGAATGAAGGCTTATACCTTTTCTCTGTTGTGAGATTGCATGTTTTTTAAATGAGACAGCGGGCTTTCTGTCAAGAAGGTTTTAGGGATTTCGGTTCCGAACGCCTGAAAAATCTTAAACATGTCGGCATACTTAGTCATGTACAGTCTAAGCAAGCAAGAATATGTTCCGAAAAGTCTTCCTGTATCTGAAATGATGTTGTGCCGTATTTGGCTCGTAGCAAGGCTGGTGGGTGCTTCCCCGGGCATAATAACAAAAAAATCGAAAAAAAATAATCAGCATACTCGGTGCCGCAATACGGACATTGCAAGCGATAATGGAGTGGTTTCAAAAGCACCCTTTCCGGTATTCATCGTAAAAAAAGGTTACGGAGTAAGCGTTCACAATAGCTGTATGCAAACGTTACGTTGATTCCGCCAGCCGGCCCTCAAACTCGCGGATGTTATCCAGGGGAGTTTCTGCGACGCGTCACGGGAAGTAAAGATTATAGAAAAAATTAACGCATCTTATCCCGTTTTCGAATATGGGAATCGCTGGTGTTATACCGTCATACAAACTCCACGAAGTCCTCTTCTCCGAAGAATTGAAAAAGAAAAGAGATTTTTAAAGATTTAACCCTTAACTCTTAAAACTTTATATTTCACGTTTCACATTTTACTTTTTACGTCGAGTGTGCTCTATAACCTGCTGAAAATTTCATCGAGATATTTTTCAAATATTGGGCCGTGAAATACTTGGTGGGGGTTAAGCCCTGGCAATAGAGTGTTATACTCAATGAGGGTATAGTGATTATTATTATCTAAGGCAAAATCCCACGCGACTACATTAAAGTGCGGGAGTCTTTCGTGGCATTGAATGATTAACTCTTTTAACTCGCAAAAATTTGGAAGGGTTATGTTCTTAAAAGGTTTGTGGGTAAAGGGATGTTCAAACATTTTATTGTATTTTTTATCGTATCCAAAGTCAGTGAGATTGCCATTTTCATCAACTCCGCACATTACTCCCCCGGCTCCCGTATTAGAGACATAGTTTTTATTGCTGCCAAATTTTAACTCACAAGAAAGCGCTTCTATTTTGTCTTTATGCCTTAAACTCATAGGGCGGATGGAGTTTACCGAATAGGGGTATATATCAGAAAGGGTTACAGACTGTTTTATGCCTTCCTGGATAATAAATTCTCCCTGATAGAAAGATATCAACTTATTAATATCCTGCCCAGTATCATCAATAAATATTTTGCCCTTACTAATTTTGCATTTTTTAATATTTTTCCCTTGACCTGAATCGAGAGCAGGTTTGATGAAGCACTCTACTTCCTCAGGCGGCAAGCTCTTGATATAATTTTCATTAGTTAATAAAATATAGTTATCATCGTACAGGTTGCCGTGCATGCACCTTAGTACTGTCTTTGGCATTCTCATGCCTTTCATAAAAACATCATAACTATTTTTATCAGTATATGCTTTATACAGATCATTATTGTTTAATGAGGGGATGATATAGTTAAAAAATATGTCTTCGGGGATATATTTGCTGCTATATTTATTGTTTAACAATGCGTAAAAAGAATGCCACTTGGGATTCAGCTTTATGTTATATTTTTTCCAATAGTTTTTTGCCTCCTTTATTGATGGATGGTTAAGGTCTAAAACTATAGAAGTGTTTTTAAGGATGCTGTTTATAGCTCGGTCGCAGTGTTGTATTCTATACCAGTTTATTACTCTCCTATGCCATCGTGTTAGAAAACGGTCGATTCTTTTAATTCCGTTTCGTATGGTGCCTTTCAATTTCCAACCTTTTTTCCTATAAAATATTTTTAAATAAAGAAAGTCCTGTGACCATACCGCGCTAATGCGAAGCGCCTGCCAATGGAAAACTTAATGGGTGCCCCTAATGCTTTCCTGCTCTATCAAAATGACGCTGAGGACCACGGGCGTGAGCCCGTGGATGAAAGCGTCCCAGCCGAAGGCTGGAAAAAGGGTTCGAATATGATATGCTCAGATCATGGAAATAAGGCTGAGTGCTCATGGGGCATATCACCAACACGAGTCGAGAGATACGAAGACGTTTTACATGGATC
>LQYC01000002.1_pt1 | contig 47151 bp, 44 predicted proteins | sample 661771 | NCBI WGS metagenome assembly LQYC01 (sample SAMN03483023, study PRJNA281117) | bioreactor metagenome | isolation source: benzene-degrading methanogenic enrichment culture from a contaminated... | place: USA: oil refinery in Oklahoma | collected 2011-05
TTTTTTCTAACTATTTAATTTCTAATTTTTCAGCTAATTTTTACATCTGAACTCAAATTTTATTTTAGTGGTTTAATAAGGACTATACCCAAAATTTTTATCATAATTTTTACGAAAGCAGGTTTTAGTCACATGAAATCTGCAAGCCCGAGCTGGTGTTGTTTTTCCAGACCGAACGTGGAGGTGATCGCAAGGTCAAGCACGTCAACCCGCTGGCGGGTATATTCGGAAACATGGTATTTCAAGCAGAGAACCTTTGACATCTCCAGATACTTTTTTACCGATCCTTCATGGACAGTGGGCACGATGTTGCCGTTACATATTCCCTTGCCCCGGAACCGTATGCATTTGCCGGAGAGCGGCATCCTGCGGAACGTCGTATTACATTTGGTGCACCGGAACTTCTGCTTGGAAAACGCAGAAAGGTTGCCCATAAGATCTGGTATGAAGTGCGTGGTAAGAACGCGTTCTGCTACATCGTCAGCATCGACAGCCCGGATCCGTTCTGCGAGGGCAAGCTCAGCCTCCAGTTTTTCCATCATCGTCTTGAGCTTTGTATACGTTGACTCAAGCGGCCCCGATGAGATGTCAGATGTGTCGTGGGTAAAAGAGAAGCCTTCCAGCTGGCGGGGGGTTCCAATCCGGTGTTCAACCCGGTCTATGAGGGATTCAATTTCCTTTGGTTTTGCATACCTGAGTGCCGCGTTATAGAGATCGAGCGGGTATCGTGAGCATACATCAACATTGAGGCTTTCCTTATCAATTTCAGCCGGATCGATCCTGCTTGTGAGTACAAGCGGGGCGTCCATGGTTCCGCCCCGGGTTTCCGGCAGGAATGACCGGGAGAAGTTGATAAGACCGTCAAGGAGGAGCATTATACAGTCCTCATCACCGTCACACTGTCCGGTGAAGATCCCGTTTGCCACAAGAGTATGATCATCGGCAACCGTGATACAGTAAACCCGCTCTTCCGGGGAAGGAACGGTTTCCATGGTCCTGATCTTATCGGTGATCAGGTTTGAGCCCTCGTACACCGGAACGGGATCGCCCGCCCGGATCTCGACCGCGCGGACCTTGCGGAGGTAATTTATATCCCACACCAGCATTGCATGGTCGGGAGTGACAACAAGCTCCCTGCCTCTCGAGGTTATAAACCTTATAAGTGCAGCCGGAGCGCGGTGGATCGAGACGGAGGTGATGCGGCGGATATGCATCGACCCCCCTGTATCCACTGTGCGGGTGTACCATGCCTGCGCCGGATCTGAATAATAGGTACCAAGCCGATCGATCCCGGGTTTGCTGACATCAAAATTTTCAAGAACAAATTTACGGATGGTTGTTTTTTTCCAGAGGGACTGATCAAATATTTCGATCTCCGTGTCTCCAAAGAAACAGTTCCGTCGCTTTGCCGCATGGAAGAAAGGATGAGCATAGCCGACATTCGCCCGGGTAACCCCGATGATCCGTGCAAGAACGCCTGCGCTTGTGTGCGGGGCAAGACCGATAACAAGGTGTCCGATGAGATCTTTTCTGGTTTTTACATTATAAAACGGCGGGAGCTGATAACAGCTTGTCAGCAGATCGTCAATGAACCCGGCAACTCTGATCATATAATCAGCGCATGATTCAGAGACAAGGATGTCCTGCGGGTGAAGTTCGAGAACCTGTGCCCCGTTCTGGAGGTCGTACCCGTTGATATCCGGGAGATACCCGAGTTCCCGGAACTTTTCAACACTAACCCCGACTTCATCCGGACGGATATGAGTGACCGGGAGGTCGATCATGTCAAACCGGGTCGTACCATCCTTGAAAACAAAAATATCCTGCTTTGCCCGAAGCACCCCCTTTTCCATTGCCTCGACCGTCTTTTCACGCGATATCACCCCTTTGACCCCTTTTACGAGTGCAATACTGTCGGGTTTCAGTCCAAGGCGCTCCATTGTTTTTGCATACTCCCCCTTGACATTGATACTGATTCTCTGGGTACATGAAGTCGGGACATTGCATCCCGGGCACCGGTCCATATCAGTCTCGCGGCCGCATTTCTGGCAGGTGAATACAGGCCGGGTGTGCACACTACATGCAGGACACCGGTTCAGGAAGGTAATCTCCCCGCATCCGGTACAACGGCGCCTGCCTACATCAATCTCGATTATTCCCCCCTCTTTCTGGAAATCAATGCCCACAAAGCTTGTGTCTGTTTGAGGGGCATGGTTCGAAGCTTCCTGGAATGAACGCCGGGAGCCGCCGGATTCGCCAAGTGGGAAGAGCACGTGCGGGGGGGGATTCATCTTTCGGGGTTTTGATTTCCCCGGCCGGCCCATGCGCCCGCCAATCCGGGTTCCTGCCCGCGACCGCAACGTAAACCCGCTCAGATCTGAGACGAGCGCGAGTGAGTTTGCCTGTGTCAAATCCCCACCCGCAGTTTTTTTCTTAAGGTCATCACCAAGCCCGAGGCAGGCGATGAAAGCCCGGTACTCCTTCACCACCAATTGTCCACCTTGTATTGTATGAGGGAGGAGGATCTCTTCGAGAAGGGATTTTATTCCGGGCTTATTGGGTAGTGCCAGGTATCCGTCCCGGAGTATTCCTGCTGCAGAGACAGCATCGGACAGCGAGCGGATCTGATCGCAGGTAAGGTCATCCCAGATCCATGTATAATCAGGGTGGAGAGGAGCCCCGTTTTGGGCGAATGCAATCGCCTCTTCTTCATCCTTCGGGTGCCGTTTTCCTCCCTCAAGCATCCACCACTCTTCGCAATATACCGATGGCATAAGGGGGTGGTTGTTCTCTAAAAAATCCCCAAACGAGATCAGGATCTCCCCGACATCGAGGATCCTGTCAACCTGATCGGCAAGCCGGAGGGCGGTTGCTGTATCGTCGATACGTAGCACTTCCCCGCTTTTCAATATCACGGTTGGACCCTCTATCGTATCTACGGGCACTACGCCGCATGCCTTGCCGGGGCGTTCGGTCTTCATCTGGGTGCCGACAGCCAGAAAATCGCCAAGGATATGCAGGGTGGCAGGGTTAAGTCCTGCAGCGGCAAATCCTGTGTTCCGTGACCTCCCGTAACGGAGCCGGAACCCTCCTTTGCGCATGGGATAGGAAAAGACCGGCCGGCCGCCAATGAGATCGCGGAGATACTTGTCGAGAGGTTTGATGTTGACCGTGCCTTCGTCTGTATTGTCTTTTACAATCTTGTCAAGCCAGTCCCACCCCTCCATTTGCATCTGTTCGACTTTACTTTTAAGCTTGCGTGCTTTTCCCGCGATACCTTCCGCAAGCACAAGCGCCATCCCTCCACGGACAGTGTTTGTTTCCACCCGTTCAAGGTTCCGGTGTCCTGAAACCTCCTCCTGCTCTGTTGCTTCGCCATCAATACAGACCGGGCAGTTTTTAACGATAAGCCGGATCTCCTGTTCACTGGGCAGGTACTGTAGGTTCATTATGTTGTTGTACTGACGTATCTCCTCGATATAGCGCTCGATCTCTTCCTGCCGGGGCATATACCGGTTGATGCCCAGTGCATGGCGAACATAATCCCCCACAAGTACCGAGAGAGCCTGCGCCGTTCCCCCGGCACTCCTGATCGGCCCTGCATAATAGATCTTCAGGTACTCGGTGCCGTCATCATTCACCCCGATGCCTATCTTTGCGATCCCTTCGGTTGGCGCTGCAACTACGCCTTCAGTCAACAGTGCCATGGCGGTGCGGATGGAATGGTCGAGGATCTGTTCGCGGCTTGTCTCCCCGAATCTCCGCTGCACAAAATCATCGCCGATCCTGAGCGCAACCTCCTCTCTTGACATCTGCTGTTCCAGCTCACGGATACGGACGGCAACACCCCGGATGCCAAGAAGAGCCTCAACGCGATCGGCAAGGTCGTTTGCAACCGGGATCTCAACTTCTGTCGAGGGATCCATCCCGCGGGACCGCGCCTGACACGCAATAATCATTGCAGCATCAAGTGCCGCCTGCAGGGTTTTTTCGTACTCCTGCATCCGGGAAGAGAGCTGCAACATACCGGAATGGTAGGCATGGTGAGATTTATCTGTTCGTTTCTGATTGCAGCAACAAAAAATCTGGTGTTTTCAACAGTTTCATGTGCCCTTTTTGGTATTCCCTTCACGGGCTGCCTGGCTGACCATAATTCCAATACCCTCTTCTCCCATCTGCCAGAGGGTCAGACCAGCACAGGTTTTAATGATCCCGCTACCCTCTTCAAGGCAGCGGGTGAGAGGTCCGATTGCAGGTTTTCCAATCCTGCAGAGAGCAAGAGAGATAAACCCGCGCAGTTCCCGGTCATCATCTGCGAGCGCATCGATAAGTGGTTCAACGGCAGGGGCCCCGATGGTACCCAGCGCCGCTGCAACATATTTTCGAAATTCCGGGTCGGAATTTTTTTTCATTGCTGCAATAAGCGGGTGTACTGCAGGTTGCCCGATCCGTGCCAGTGTGGTCGCAACATACCACCGCTCATCAGAGCCCTGTGCATCTCTGAGCGCCCTGATCAGGGGCATGACAGCAGATTCACCATACGCTGCCAGTTGCAAAATGGAACTGTGCCTGACATCTATCGAGGGATCATGCAGCGCTGCAATCAACTGGTTAAGCGGTTCGCCGGTTGCCGTCATCCCAACTTTTCCCCCCCGTTTATCCCGTCTTGGTCCGGTCCTTTGTGGGGGGTATTTTCTGCCTGATCATCGCCGTTCCACAACCGTTTTGCCAGTTGTTCGCATGAGGGGGTAAGTATTGCGTCGAGTATGGATGCGATGGCATACCTTTCCTGCTCGTCTGCTTTTTCCAGCATCTGTACCAGCGGTTCAATAGCATCACTTGCATGAAGCTCTCCCAGCGCATTCATCACTTCAAGGCGAACAGGCTTTTCTGAATATTTCAAGAAATGGATCAGGGGGGCAATTGCAGGAGTCCCGATTGCGGCCAGTGAGGCTGCTGCTTCTGCCCTCACATTGTCATATTTGTCCGCAAGTGCCCTGATTAGCGGTTTAACCGACGCCGGATCCTGTACCTTTCCCAGCGCGATTGCTGCCCCCCAGCGCATATTACCGTCACCCTTGCACAAAGCAGAGATCAGCGGTTCGAGGGCAGGCTTTCCAATCATACCAAGTGCCAGGGCAGCGCGGCCTTTGACGAACCGGTCTTCATCTGACAGCAGCCTTATGAGTGGATCAATTGCCCGCGGATCGCCAATTTCTCCCAGAGTGATGGCTGCCTTCCACCGTACATCGTCATCCGGATGCCGGAGCGCTGCAATGAGCGGTTCCACCGAAGGTTTTCCAATCTTTCCGAGCGCTTCAGCTGCCTTCCACCGTATCCCGCTCAGTTCTTCCCCGTTCAAAAGCCTCGCAAGAGGTTCCACCGCACCCGGATCCCCGATCTCTCCCAACGCTTCCGCCGCTTTATACCGGATATCAGGGTCATAGTGGGTTAACAGGCGGATAAGACCCCGGACGTCAAGTGCCGCTTCCAATCCTGCAATACGGTTGCCGGTAGAACACAGGTTCCTGAAATGATCGAGAAAAGAAATGCCGGGAAGCAAAAGAAAAACGGGGGCTGCCTGGCTTATGCCATTGAACGCATGAACAAGCACCGGGGTCATCGTTTGTTATTATTGCAATAAACGGGATAAAAAGATGGTTATCGGATCACTTAATCGCTGCGACCGGCTGCTTCAGAGTGCGCGGGTCTTCATCATTCGGCCGTCACACGTATGGCATCCACCCCCATCCGTTCATCTCATTGTTGATTTTTTATGATAACAGGGACTTTTTATTGCCGGTCGGCAGGAGCTCTCTGGGCTGCCTTTTTCCTGCGTTCGATAATCTTTTTCACTTTTTTTAACCGGAACAGGTCTTCCCGTTCCCGTTCGTCAATGGTATTTTCGATATATTTTGCCTGTTTTCTTAAATCCGGGATAAGCACCTGCTCCAGCGCATTCACCCTCCTCCGCGTCATCTGGATCTCGCCCCCAAGCCTTCGAAGCGAGGTCTCTGTCTCAGCAAGCCCGATGATCAGGTCCAGTTCGATCTCGAACTTCTCCGCCACCTCATCGATCCTCCCGCTTACTCCCAGAATACTGTAACCCCTCTCCAGCACGCTCTTTGCCACCCTCTTTTTCTGAAGTACCGGGACCGGGACACCCATGATATTTTTTCCCGTGATATCGATGAACAGGCCTTTCCGTGTGGCAAAGGAAGCAGACTTTAGGGTGACAGAATCGTCAACGGCAAGAGCGGTTAAAAGCGAGCGCTGTGCTGAGCTGGCAACGATCTCCAGTTCCTCCCGCGACTTGGAGACCGACTCCATGATGAGGAAGAACTCCTGCACGAGCGCATCCATCTTCTCCCGCAGAAGGTTCCTGCCCTGCTCGGCGAGCTTGATCTGGGCGTTTTTCTTGATGAGTTCCATCCTTGTCGGGTTTACCTGCTCCATGGCTCATCCCTTGCGGTATGCCGGGTGATACTTCCTGATAAAGTCCAGTTTTATCCGTTTCAGTTCTTCTTCCGGAAGCATCGACATGAGATCCCAGCCGATCTCCAGTGTCCTTTCAAGGCTCCGGTTCTCGTCTGCCTGCGTGATGAACTTCTTCTCGAACTCGTCTGCAAATTTCAGGTATTTCTTGTCCAGCTCTGTCAGTGCTTCTTCACCGACAATCGCCACGAGCCGCCGCAGGTCTCTGCCGTACGCATAGGAAGCGTAGAGCTGGTCGGCAACGTTCCGGTGATCCTCGCGGGTTTTTCCAGGCCCGATGCCAAGGTTCATCAGCCGCGAGAGGCAGGGCAGGACGTCTATCGGCGGGTCCGCACCCCTCCGGTACAGGTCCCGGGAAAGCACGATCTGTCCCTCGGTGATGTAACCGGTGAGATCCGGTACCGGGTGGGTGATATCATCGTCCGGCATGGTCAGGATAGGGATCTGGGTGATCGATCCCGTCTTTCCCTTAATCCTCCCGGCACGCTCATAGATGGATGCGAGATCCGTATACATATAGCCCGGATACCCCCTTCTTCCCGGGACCTCCTCCCGTGCTGTGGAGATCTCCCGCAACGCCTCGCAGTAATTGATCATGTCGGTCAGGATCACGAGGACATGGAGGTTATGTGTAAACGCGAGGTATTCTGCGACCGTGAGGGCGCACCTCGGGGTTGCAATCCTTTCAATGGTCGGGTCATCGGCAAGGTTCATAAAAAATACCACGCGTTCAAGGGCCCCGGTCCGCTCGAAATCATTCCTGAAGAACGATGCTTCTTTATATGTAATCCCCATGGCGACAAAGACCACCGCAAAGTTCTCACCTTCGCCAAGCACCTTTGCCTGCCGGGCGATTTGGGCGGCAAGTTTGTTTGCGGGCAGACCTGCGCCGGAGAATATCGGGAGTTTCTGGCCCCTTACAAGGGTATTTAACGCGTCAATGGTGGACATGCCCGTCTGGATGAAGTCGGCGGGTTTGTCCCTCGCGTACGGGTTGATCGGCATTCCGTTGATATCCAGGCTTGCTTCCTGGATAATGTCGGGGCCTCCGTCACGGGGTTTTCCGACACCGTTTAAGGTCCTCCCGAGCATATCGATCGAAACGTCTACCGTAGGAGGTTTTCCGGTGAACCGGACCCGGGTCTCCTTGTTGTCGATCCCGCTGGTACCCTCAAAGACCTGAACGACAGCAAGATCCCTTGACACGTCAAGGACCTGCCCTGTCCTCTCCTCCCCGGAAGGGAGGGTAATCCGGGCGATCTCCCCGAATGAGACCCCCTTTACGTACTGGACAAATATCAACGGCCCTGATACATAGCTGACCGTCCTGCATTCCTTTGTCATGAGGCTGACCGGTTTCATCTCTCCACCTCAAGTGCACCGATATATTTATCAATCTCGGAAATCAGGCCCTGGATCCGGTTCATGTCAACCTGTTCCTTCATCCTTCCGATCTCTACCTTGAGCGGCAGCTTCAGGATCTTGTTCAGCGCAATTCCCTGATTCATCGCTTCGCTCGCCCGGTCATAGAACGCAAGGATGACCTTGAGCATCCAGTACTGCTTTTCGAGCGGGCAGAAGGAATCGACCTCATGGTAGGCGCTCTGCTGGAGGAAATCCTCCCGTATCATCCTCGTGATCTCCAGTATCACTTTCTCACTCTCCGGCAGTGCATCCGGACCGACAAGCTGCACGATCTCCTGCAGTTCAACCTCTTTCTGTAAAAGGTACATCGTCCTGTCCCGCAACTCCTTCCAGTCGACAAATCCGCTCTGGACAAACCAGTCCTGAAAGCTTTCCAGATAGAGCGAGTAACTCTTGATCCAGTTCACGGACGGGAAATGCCGCCGGTATGCAAGACTGGTATCAAGCGCCCAGAAGGTTCCTGCAATCCTGAGTGTGTTCTGGGTAATGGGTTCCGAGAAATCCCCGCCCGGTGGCGATACCGCACCGATAATCGTGATGGAGCCAAGGCGTTCCCCGCCGGAACCGAGACAGACCACCCGTCCGGCCCGCTCATAGAATGCGGCCAGCCGTGTCGCAAGGTACGCAGGGTATCCTTCTTCGCCTGGCATCTCTTCCAGCCTGCCCGAGACTTCCCTCAATGCCTCGCCCCACCTTGATGTGGAGTCTGCCATCAGGGCAACGTCATATCCCATGTCCCGGTAGTACTCCGCCATCGTGATCCCGGTGTAGATCGAGGCTTCCCTCGCTGCCACGGGCATGTTCGATGTGTTTGCGATCAGGATTGTCCGCTGGATAAGGGGCATCTTTGTTCTTGGATCCACAAGCTCGGGAAATTCGGTCAGCACATCGGTCATCTCATTTCCCCGTTCCCCGCAGCCGATGTACACTACAACCTGGGTGTCGGACCATTTTGCAAGGGTCTGTTCTGCCACCGTCTTTCCTGTTCCAAAACCACCGGGGATCATGGCGGTTCCTCCTTTTGCCACCGGGAACATGGTATCAAAAATTCTCTGCCCGGTGATTAGGAGCAGGCGCGGGTCCATCTTTTTTTGGTAGGGCCTCCCTTTCCTGACGGGCCACTTCTGCAGCATCGTTATCGGGACACCGCCCTCGAGCGTGCAGACGGGTTCTTCAACCGTGAACACGCCGCTATGGATCTCCCGTATGGTTCCTGAAATGTGGTGGGGAACCATGATCCTGTGTTCGATATGGTACTCCTTCACGGTCCCAATAATGTCGCCACCGGATACCGCATCCCCCTTCCCTGCAGTTGCGACAAACTCCCACTTCTTTTCCCTGTCAATCCCCGGGACGGCGATACCACGGGAAATGAAACTGCCGCTCTTTTTTTCCAGCACCGGCAACGGTCTCTGGATGCCGTCATAAATCGAGGAGAGGAGACCCGGGCCGAGGTCAACCGAGAGGGGCGTTTCCGTGTTCAGGACTTTCTCACCGATCTTCAGGCCCGACGTGTCCTCATAGACCTGAACGACCGCCTGGCTGCCATCAAGGCGTATGATCTCCCCGTTCAGTTCCTCGTTCCCCACTTTCACGACGTCATACATCTTCGATCCTTTCATCTGGTCCGAAAGAACCACCGGACCGGAAATCCGTGAAATAACCCCTGTTATCATGACCCCTACCTCCTTATCACGATGTTATACCCGATCGCCCTCTGCAGCAGACGTTCGATGTAACTCGTCCTGTCGATACCCTTAATCCTCGAAGGGATTGGAATGATGATCGGACGGTATGTCCTGTTGATCTTTTCTATCAGTTTTTCGTCCAGTCCGGCCATCAGGTCTTCACTGATCGCGATGATCCCCGTATCGTCCTTATAGATAAGGGGGGATATGATCTTCTTTGCCTCGTCAAGACCCGATGCCTCAAGAACATCCACACCGGCAAGCCGGAACCCCGGCGCCGAATCAGGATCGGTGACAACCACAAATTTATACATAGATCAGTTCCTCCCTCACTTCTCTTTCAGGAACATCTGCCGTCTTGCACCGCGCGATGATCCTGATGTTGGTGATTTCGTTGTATTTTGCCCAGATATAACCCACAGCGATTGCGATACTTAAGGGGTCGCCAAGGATCCGGCCCATCCCCTGCTTTACAAGGTATTTCTCGAGTTCTTTTTCGAATACCGATATTTTTTGTGCTTTGAAAACCTCATCGGGTACTTTGGAGAGGAAGCTGTATGGCGTTGTCTCCAGGAACTTGATCGCACCTTCGAGCGTTCCTGACCTGACCATGGAGAGCAGCTTCTCGGGATTCAGTGTGATCCCGCCCTTGATCAAATACCTCTGCGCCTCTTCAATCTCGATGTGATCCCGTATCATCCGGAGCACGCTCTTGATATTGGTCACATCAATCTCCGTCATGACCATGTCACGGACGACATGATCGTCATATCCATCTTCTTTGAGCGTTTTCAGTGCATGTTCAAAATAAAACCGGTCAATCGCATACTCAAGGACTGCAAGATCCCTTTTTTCAGAATATTCCCTGAAATTCCGTGTCAGAGGCTTTGCATAATCGATCCCCCACGTGGCAAGGAGGTCGATCACTGACTTGGGGTCCTGCTGCTTGATCAGCTCGATCAATGTAACGTCATCCAGTTCTCCTGCCGGGACCAGGCACTCGATGATCTCTGCCGGTGTCACGTGGATGTTCTTTCCCCGCAGGATGGTCTTGATGTTCTGGACATCCCACCGGCCCAGTAGGATGCGTAAATAATCTTCGGCATCCCCCCCTTTCATGTATTTTAAGATCTTCCGGAACGCATTCGTGAAATCCTTCCGCAACGCCACCTCAATACATGCAATCCCGGAATACTGGACACTGGCTTTTTCTATCTCCTCTTTATAGGGCGTGTTTTCCAGCTCGGCAATGACGGATTCAACATCGGGCTTAAGGATCAGGGTCTCAAAGACGTGCGGGTCAAGCAGGCGACTTTTCATGCCCTTGATCCGTGCGTTTACGTAGTCATACTCCACCCTTACCACCGTACAGTATTTCAATAATTTCCGGTTTTAAGATCTCCTTTGCCGTTTCAAACCTCGACTCTATCGTATTGAACACGACGAATCTGCCATCTTTTGTGCCCGCATTCAACCCCCCGGCACAGGTAACATCGGTAACGATATCGCAGTTCAGTTTGAGTTGCGGCAACAGCTTTTTACAGAGGGTCTCATCCCGTTTGTCGATGTGCAGGCTGATTTCTCCGCCTTCAATCTCCAGAACCGCCTCTGACAGCAATTTTTTGAAATTATTTTCGTAATCCGGTTGCTCTCTTGCCGACGAAAGAATTTTTTGGGCTTCCAAAAAGGCTTTTCTGAAGACTTCATCCTTGACCCGGGTCAACTCCATCCGGGTCTCCTCTTTTACCTTTGCGAGCAATTTGTTTCTCTCCATCTCGATTGATTTTTTGGTCGCTGCCAGATGCCTCTTTTTGATAATTTCATCCTTTGCCTGTGCATCTTTCTTAATCTCTGCAGCATCGTCTTCTGCCTTTTTTAACAGCTCGCTGATCTTTTCTTCAGCACTCACCTCGACGGATTCGATCAACTGCTCAATAGACATCTGATTACCAACCCCGGTTCATTGCTCTCCAGCAGGTATTTTTATATCCAATCCTCATAATCCCCCAAAAGTTACCGGTTACGTAAGACACCCGATATGGCATGGTTCAATATACCCTCGTACATTTGGCGGTTATGGTACGGGCATATATTCATACAAGCATGATCATGATCATTGCCGCGACCACGAAACCAAGAATCACAAGAGTTTCGGGAATTGCAACGAGAATTACCATGAGACCGAACGTCTCAGGTCTTTCTGCAATTGTTCCTGCTCCCGCAGACCCGATCTTTGATTGTGCAATACCTGTTCCCAATGCCCCAAGTCCGAATGCAATTCCGGCTCCAATAGGAATTCCCCAGTCCACCATTGTTAACAACACCCCTTTTTTTAATCAAATAACACAACTACTGCTGCTGTCAATTTTCAACCGTCATACAGAACCTTTACGATACCCTGCGACGTACTCAACACACATTACATCACCTCATCCTCCTTTTTCTTCCCTTTTAAACGGTTTGTACATCTTTCCCCCTCCCTCGTAAAATTTGGAATTGAATTCTACTACATGCAGCCTGAAGGAATGTAAAAACGGGCTGAACATCGCAAGGCCGATATTAACTATATGCAGAAGGGCGGCGATTAAAAACCCGACCAGTGCAACATCCATCATTCCCCCGAGTTTATTGGCGACCAGAGCGAGAATGACCGATGCCATCCCGATTGCCATGATACGGGCATAGGAAAGAATGTTGCCGACAGTGCTCATGATCTCAAATACTCCGAAGAATCCGCCGCCATAGATGATTAACGGTAGCGCGATAATGATCAGCACAACTCCTGGCTGAAGGAGGATCTCGGGAAACATCTTTGCCGAGGCTCCGATGATGAGGAGGAGCCCGGTGATCGCGGCGATCATCCCCGCCTTTTCAATCGCATGTTTCCTGCTCTTCTTGGCAAGGGAATTGATAATTCCAATGGCGAGACCAAGGAATACATGGAACACCCCTATGGCAATCGCAAGGATGAGCAAAGGCACCAACGCCTCGATCCTGTTCCAGGTTATGCCAAGAAAGTTGACCGGATGGATCCAGCCCATCTCTTCACCGAAATTCCCAAAGAATTCGCCAAAGAGGATCCCAAAAAAGATAGTCGGGATCGAGGATATGATCAGGATGTTCATCAGGTGCTGGAGCCAGATTTCCATTTTATACTTCTTTTTCATGATCAGGGCAAACACAAGGATAATGATCCCGTACGCAATATCGCCGACCATGAGACCGAAGAAGAACGGGAAGAAAATCGCAAACAACGGGCTCGGGTCGACCTCGCGGTACTTGGGCGGGCTGACCATCTGCATGAGGAATTCAAAAGGTTTCACGAACGCCGGGTTATCATAGAACGTCGGTGCCTCGTCCATATTATCCGGACTCACGTCAAGCTCGTTGACGATGACCCGGTTTCCGAATGTATTTTTCAGGACCTCTTTTGTACTGCCCAGATATTTTTTGGGGATCCAGCCAAGGATAAAAAAAGTATACTCTGTCTGGCCGAATTTGCCAAAGACTCCTGCTTCTTCATTCCTGTCATCAAGCACCTTTTTGAGGACTGCAAGCTCCTGGTACCATTCTGCCGAGAGTTTCACGAGTTTGTTATCAATGACCCCGATCTCCTCACCCAACTTTGTTCTTTTTTCCGTAATCAGGTGAAGGACTTCATGGAACGGTTTTCCCAGATATTCCGATGGCAGCCTGACCTCGTTCACATTCTGGGAGAAGATGAACGAGTGCACCTGTTCGGAGTATTTCTTGTTGAACACGACAACCGTCGCAATGGTTGCCTCGTCCACATCCGCAGAGATCAGTTCGAACTGATTTCTGGTAATTTCGACAAGCGTATTCCTTATGATCTCAAGGACATCCTTGAACTCGCGCTGAATGAGGATGACTGTAACTTCAAACCCTTCCAGAATCGGCAACTGGTTCTCCAATGGCTGGATCTTTTTAATGATTTTTTCATACCTGTCCAGCGCATTAAGGGTGAATTCCAGGTCATTCTTGGTCGAGGCAAGATCCTTTGTGGTCGATTCCAGTTCCTCAATCACCTGGTTTGCCCTCGCAATCAGGTCGTTGTGGCTTTTGATCCGGAGTTCTTCTAAGATCTTTGCCTGCTTCCCGGCATCATCACGTATTTTGGGCAGAGCGAGGAAAATGCCCCCGATCTTTACCAGAATGTTTGCGATATCCCCGCCTTTTTCGATATCCATCTTCCGTAAGATGGTATCACCCGGAAGGATGGTCTTTGAGAGGTCCTCAAGATGAACAGTTCCGGTATGGTACAGGATATCAACAACGCTCTGCAGTTCTTTTTTCGGCCCTATGATCTGGACTTTTCTCATCTTCTGCAGCATGGTGCCCTATCCCATTGAGACAGTTGTCACGATATTCCGGATCGCTGGTTCTAAATTACGTTCCGCCTCTGCTTTTGTTGCCTTTGCCTCCTGTATGCCCTGACTTCTGAGCTGCTCAACCTCCTGTCGTATGATTTCCATCTCTCTTTCGTATAATTCCCGGGCTGCCTTTTTCCCCTCCCTCTCTGAATTCTCAACCATTTCAGAGGCTTCTTTTCTTGCATTCTGGATTACTTCTTCGGCTTTCCCGCGTGCCTCATATATTTTGATGCTGAACATCAGCTCCTTTTCACGAACCTGCTGCAAAACGGATTTTTCCGGCACCATCTACAATCCCCCTTATAACCCCCGCATTTTTTTTAAGTGTGAGGTCAGACCGTGGTTCTGGTGCGAATTTTTTGTTATGGTGATAGTCTCTTTCGGGTTCGCCCGTGCTTCAATGATTCGCTCCCGGCAACGGCCTATCGCTCCTTTTTTCAACTTCTCGATGATCTCGGTCATATTGGTCGGCATAGGCAGATTTCAATTATAATCGCTCTCACCTCTACTGTCCGTAACGATAAATGTTTCTCCTTAACCAAATCTGCCGGATCAAGGTGGCAATCCGAACCTGTTTGGGTTCAACCCCGGAAACATGGGCGCGTGATACAGGACGGTGGGAGAGTTAAAATGATCGGGAAATCAAACAAAAAAATTTCATTGGAGCGAAATGTTTCCTGCTCCATTTATCAGATAGGGAATAACGATACATTCCACCCCATAATGACCCTGTGTCCTGAAGCATACCGGTATTGCATAACGTTTCCGGGCTGGCTTAAGGGTAAACCAGGTAAAATATCCAAAGATACCATTAAAATATTGGAGGCAGTAGGAAATGTTTAAAAAAGAAGACCCCGCAGTACGCTATATGTGGCAGGGTCAGGTAGTGTCTATCAGGATGTAATTTATGTTTGAAAAAGTGCTCTTCCCCACGGATTTTTCAGAATATGCAAAGAAGACGCTTGACTGCATCGCCGGTTTTCCGGGAGCCCGTGATGTCATCCTGCTCCACGTTGTCGAAGAGGCCAGATCTCCGAGGGGGGGTGGAAAGATAGGGGATATATTCTACCGGACCGGCGAAAATTTCCTCGAGGAAGAGAAATACTATCTTGAAAACCTCAGCAAAAATCTTAGGGTGACAACGTCGGTAAAGATCTCATCTGACACCGCCGGAGCAATTATCGAAACAGCCGAGGAAAGAGGCGTTTCCCTGATTGTTGTAGGTGCACGGGGGAACAGCCTTGTGGATGGGATCCTTCTTGGCAGCGTATCAATGGGAGTTCTCCGCCAAAGCAGGACCAATGTGCTGATTATGCGCCATAAAATTATCGAGAAGATAAAGGGGAAGACCTATGAAATGTTCTGCCCGATGATACTCTCCCGGATCCTCTGTCCGATTGATTTCTCTCAATACTCTGACCGTGCGATATCCCTTCTCAGCACGACAAGGGGGGTGGGGGAGGTCATTCTCCTCCATGTGGTATCTCAGGGCGAGACTAAAAGGGAGATCGAGAATGCGGTCCTGAAGTCAAAGGAACAGGTGGAAGCAATCCGCAGCAGTGTTGCTGCAAAGGGCATAAAAGTCAGGGCAATTGTAAAGTGGGGGGATCCCCCCCTCGAGATCATAAGAATTGCCGATGAGGAGGACGTTTCAGTCATCTGGATGGGCTCCCATGGAAGAGGCTGGTTCCGTGAACTGATGCTCGGCAGCACAGCGCATACGGTGGCTACGAACGCAAAACGGCCGGTAATCATCATCCGTACGCCGGAATAAATGGGAACGATGGAGGCTTGACTTTCCGGATGATGCCGGTACGGCAGTCATCGGATTTGTCCCGGAAGCAGTACGATAGCAAATATCATCAGTCCTCCGATGAGAAAAACAAAGATAAAGGTCTTCAGGAGGGAGGAGCGCATGGTGATCTTCTCCCCTACGTCAAAAAAAGGAACTTATCCTCCGGCAAGCTTACTCAAAATGCCCAAGGTAAACGCCATCACCAGCAGGGCCACGGTCTCGGTTATGCCCAGTATGATCATGTAATTGCCAAATCCCTTGCCGGTTTCTTCCATGGCGTCGCAGGCGCAGGCAGCACATTTACCCTGAAAGTAGGCAGACAGGCCGATACCCATACCGCAGAAGGCACCGATACCCACAAGGTACTGGCCCTGAGCAGCAAGTTCATACATCCCGTTCATGACGATCATTCCATAGATCGTCTGGGTAAGCGGCGCACCGACAAAAGCAACGAGCATAAATGCCGCCGGCTTATTCTGGCTGTACTTCTTCTTCCATGCTCCAATCGCAGCCATTCCGGCAATACCTGCTCCGGCAGCAGAACCGCAGGCAGACAGGCCGAGTACCAGACCCATTCCCAGATCACTGAATTGTATCATACGATGTCCTCCTGTTCATTCTTTAATGGCTTGAATTCCACCCCGCTCCAAGCCACATTCGCATGTCCCGAAAATTCAAGCACATTCAGCCTGACACCGTGCACGAGTACTGACATCAGTCCTAACATGAGGTTTAGGCCATGACCAATGATAAGAATTACGACACCTGCCACAAGAGCTACGACACCATTTCCGAATCCGGATGTCCCGGATGCCAGGGTGTTCGCAGTCTCTGCTATGGCGAGAGTTGCCAGCCCAACCGCAAAAAGCCGTACATACGAGATCACATCTGTAATGTTGTTCATAAAGCTCAACACTATCGTCCCAAGCCCTTCTCCGATGGCTCTCAGAATATTTGGTTGGGGGTTTGTAAATAAAATCACAAGGACAACCCCTGTAACGACCAGCCATATCCCCCACGGTGGAAATGCTTCTCCCAGGACTAACGTATTGGCCAGGAAAAATGCGGTCCAGAGGATGCAGATATACCCCACATCAGCTAGCGCTTTCAGCGACGGAATTTTCAGGTATGCCCGCCATGAATGGGCAATAGATAAATGCAGCGCGCCGATAAAGAAGCAGAACGTTTGTATGAAGGTGGGATTGTTTAACTGGGGAACCAGAGGTTTAAACCCTAAGTTCAGCAACCATGTCTGACCAAAGAAGGTACCAGTCAGAACACCCCACAGTATTGCAGAGGAACTTAAAAGAAAAAATAACGAAATAATGGTTTTTATCTCAGTATTCAGCTTCATCTTTTTCCATAACCAGATCGTGATCAGGAGCGTGATTAAAGAATAGGCCATCCCATAACCGGCATCACCGATAAGAATGCCAAAGAAGATTGCAAAAAAGATCAGAAACGGCATACTCACATCAAGTTCGTGATATCCGGGTGTGAGCCCCAGAAAACCAAGCACAGGCTTAATCATACTGACCCATCTGGGATTTCGCAGGAGCGTCGGTACATTATCCCATTCGGAAGGTTCGGTGATGACAATCCCCCATTTCCTACTTTTAGCTTTTGCAATGAGATGCCCTTCTGCGTCAAATGGGATGTAACCGGTTACATAGCTGATTGCCCCTTCTTTCCCCATGCCGTTTACTACCTGCTGCAATTCAATTTCTTTTTTTAGTTTTGTCCTGACTCCCGAGAGGTCATCATAAAAACAGGCGCATTCAATAATCTCCCCTTCAATCATTTCTGCAGCCTTAATATCCTCGGCCAGCCGCTCTTTAAGCAGAGACAGGCTTTGCTTTGGCGGAAGAATTTCTAAAAAAGTGCATTCGAACGACCTTTGGGATATCGCGACGCAATGAGCACTCTCGCCTTCCGTAAATATCGTTTTCACCATCACGTCTTTTGGAAAACTCTTGATCTCTTTTACCGGTACCTTGAAAAGTTTAAGGTAAATGCCGTTTTGGTTAAGGTACTGAATCTGGTGGAGATCAAAATCACCCCATCGCGCCCACTCATTGATCTGACCGGTGATGTTTCTAAAAGATATCTCCAGTTGTTCCTTTCGCCTGCCCAGTCCGATGATGTGGCTGGCAACCGTCACCCAGTCCCCGCTGATTTTCTTCTGCGGTTGTATGTTTTTCTCTATCTCAATCACCGGGTTTAAGACTTCAAACGAAGAATCAATCAGGGTCGCTTTTTCCTGGAGCGCAGAAATATCTCTGTCCTGTGGCTGAATCTGGTGCTCAACGTGCAAAACCCCTAATTTACTCAGATGTTTTATTGTTGCTTCTGAGTCTTTTGTTTCGATAAGGACAGTGGCTTTTTTCATCGGAACAATCATACCGCCACCTCCTCCAGATTAGCTTTTTCAATTTTATTTTTGGCAATTTTACTGCGGCCCACGGCATTGGTCATCTGGTCCCCGATATAGATTTTAATTGTACGGATTGCTTCTTTTGCCCCGGGGATTTTTACCTTTTCGAACAGGTTGACGCGCTGCGTGGTAATACGCAATTCATGCTGAAGAACAGATATTCCCTGTTCAATGACCCTTATCTCTTCCAGTAAAGAGATCATATCCTTTATTGTTTCCAGCACGGCATCCACCCAAAGAGGTGTTAAGAACAGGTCATACTCTGCCTGCTCAAAATCTGCACGTTCAAAAACCGGCACATCAACCCCGGCAACGTTCTTGTTTACGGCAATGGTTTTTTTAATGATAAGCCATTGCCTGATTTCGGGTGCCTCAATTAAAAGCCCGGACCAGTTTTCCGCTGATTTCTCCTTTACGGACAGCGAATTCTTTCTCTTTGCCAGAACATTCTGCTGGTGTACAATCTCAAGCTGCAACAGCTGCTTTTTTAGCTGCAGGGTGGGCAGATACCTCTCGTACTGATGCAAGGCATCTCTTTGTCTTTTAAGCTCTCCCTGAGTAAGTTTTATTTTCATACTATTTCGGCCAGTGCTTGTCTATCATGGATCTCTTAATCCCGGTTTCGTCGGGCGAGAAACAATCGTGCAGAATCTCCCAGCCCAGGTCCAGCGCTTTCTCTAACGGGATATTCACCTTTAGCGACATCATTTTGTCTTCAAAGAGTTTTCCGTATTTAAGAAGCTTGATGTCCCAGGCACTCATCTGAAACCCCATGGCCTGCTTTTCCTGCGTTTCGCGGTAATCGGCAAAAAGCTGGATCATGGTATCCATAATCGTCCGGTGGTCATCACGGGTTTTGCCGTTGACCTGCTGCTTCAGACGGCTTAAGGACCCGAATGGCTCAATCACGGCGTTCTTAAGGTAGAATTGACCCTCCGTAATATAGCCGGTATTGTCCGGAATCGGGTGAGTTACATCATCTCCTGGCATCGTGGTTGCTGCAAGAATAGTAATTGAGCCTGCGGTATCAAAATCAACTGCTTTTTCATAACGCGCTGCCAGCTGGCTGTACAGGTCGCCCGGGTATCCCCGGTTGGAGGGGATCTGCTGCATGGTAATGGCAATCTCTTTTAACGCATCGCAGAAATTACTCATATCCGTCAATAATACCAGTACCCGTTTTCCCTCAAGGGCGAAATTTTCTGCAACCGCCAGACTGATATCCGGAACAAGCAGGCACTCCACGACCGGATCGGCTGCGGTATGCATAAACACAATCGAATGGGAAAGAGCGCCGTGTTCTTCAAGGGTGTCTTTAAAGAAAAGGTAATCGTCGTATTTTAAACCCATGCCGCCTAAAATGATGATATCGACTTCCGCCTGTGTTGCTATGCTTGCCAGTAATTCATTATATGGCTCGCCGGCAATGGAAAAAACCGGGAGCTTCTGGGACACAACCAGGGAGTTGAACACATCTATCATGGGTATTCCGGTACGAATCATCTTGTCCGGTATAATTCTTTTTACCGGGTTGACCGGGGGGCCGCCGATATCGATGAGATTATCAGAAAGTGCCGGCCCGTTATCCAGCGGCATACCGCTCCCGTTAAAAATCCGGCCTAAAAGAGTTGTACCGGTGGCGATTCGCATCGGGTGTCCCAAAAATCTGACTTTATCGCCCGTTGAAATGCCGCGGCTTCCTGCAAAAACCTGTAAAAATACTTTTTTTCCGTCAAGGCGGATGACCTGGGCCAGGGAAGTTCTCCGCCCTGTCGTCACCTGGGCCATCTCTGTATTGCCTACGTTTTCTGCCTCGACAGTAATGACGTCCCCGGCAATCTGAATTATGTTGGTATATAATTTCTGCATGCTAACCTTTCTTTAACCGCTTGAGCAAAAACGCCCTGATTTCTTTCTCAGTTTTCTCATATTCTTCACTCTGCCAGGGAGCGGAATTCCATCCCTTAAAAAGTTGTCTGAGCTGCTGAAAAAAATGTAAAGCCGTACCTTTATCTTCAACGAAAAATTCCGATTCCATAATGCGGTATATAAAATCAAAGACATATATCTGCCGTTCTCTTGGAGTAGCTTCATCAACTGCGTCAAAGGCATTCTGCTGCAGATAGACAGAATCAAAAAATTCCCCTTTCAGGTAGTCTGTGTAATCGGAAAGCGAAGTCCCTTCTTCTCCGACAACTTTCATCATCTGTGCCACATCGTTACCCTTGCGCAGGATCCCGTGCCCCCGCTCCTCCTGTTTCTCATCAATAAAACTCCTGTACTTGCTCCAGCTGATTAACGGATCGATTGCCGGGTATCTGCGGGCATCGGAACGGCTGCGGGAAAGCCCGTGGAATGCACCTACTACTTTCAATGTTGCCTGGGTTACCGGCTCTTCAAAGTTTCCGCCTGCAGGGCTGACTGCCCCGCCAATTGTAACCGAACCGGTAGAGCCGTCATATAAACGCACCACACCTGCCCTTTCGTAGAAAGAGGCGATGCGCGACTCCAGATATGCGGGAAATGCCTCTTCTCCGGGGATCTCTTCGAGCCTTCCTGACATCTCGCGCATGGCCTGGGCCCAGCGGGATGTGGAGTCTGCAAGTAAAAGTACGTTAAGACCCATCTGACGGTAATATTCGGCAATGGTTACTGCCGTGTAGACGCTGGATTCCCTTGCTGCTACAGGCATGGAGCTGGTATTACAGATAATCACGGTGCGGTCGCTTAATGGCCGGTTGGTTCTGGGGTCAATCAGGGCAGGGAATGTCTTTATTGTTTCAACTACTTCTCCGGCACGCTCGCCGCAGGCGGCAATAACTACCACATCAACTTCGGCATGCCGGCTGGTCAGTTGCTGCAAAACTGTTTTCCCTGCCCCAAAAGGACCGGGAATGCAATACGTCCCTCCACGGGCCACAGGAAAAAGCGAATCTATAAGCCGCATCCTGGTAACCAGAGGTTCGCCGGGCTTGAGTTTCTCGGCATATGCCTTGATTGGGATTTTCACAGGCCAATGCTGGCTTAAATATACAGGATGGATTTTTCCGTTAGGCTCTTTTATCTGAGCAACCGGCTGGCGGATAGTGAAACTGCCGGCATTTTCAATAAAAACAATTTCAAAATTTCCCGATAAAGAAAAGGGGACCATGCAGTAGTGCCTGAAAATTTTTTCGACCACAAATCCGATTTTATCCCCGGCCCGTACTCTGTCCCCGGGTTTTACCAGAGGAGTAAAATCCCAGACCCGGGTATCAGAAAGCGCCTCGATATATACACCACGTTTTAAGAAAAAGCCGCATTGTCTGGCAACCTCAGGCAAAGGATTCTGCAGGCCGTCAAATATCTGGCCGAGCATCCCCGGTCCCAATTCAACCGAAAGAAGCTCTCCGGTAAACTCAACCTCTTCGCCGATTTTTAAACCGCTGGTTGCCTCATAGACCTGCATCTCCGCAAGGTTGCCGTGCACACGGATGATTTCTGATTTAAGCCGCTCTCCTGCGTGCAGGATATAGGCAACCTCATTCTGCATGACCGGAGAATCGAACCTGACAGTGACCATGTTACCGTTGATTTTGGTAATACGGCCTTTTCTTGGTGCTGTCATTTATTCTCCGTTAATGCTGTAAAGCTTGTTTAAGCAGGATTGTTCTGTCTGCATTGTGTATTTTCTCCCATCGTTCCAGTATCGATAACTTATAGGCATAGGTTATCAGAAAATCCAGATCAAAATAATGGCCTGTTGCCAGCTCGTCCAAAGCTTTCCAGCGTGTTTCATCCAGTGCCTTCTCGCGCTCAAGAACAGAAGTATTGATGGTCGCTGCCACAATTGCAGGGGCAAGGGAAGAACTGCTGGAGCCTTCAGGGCGCAGGTATGTCGCAGGCTCAACGTGTTTTCTGGTAGCACGTATCTTAACCAGTTCATTTCTTAAGGCAACATCGAACCCGATCCATTTCCGGATAATCCTGGGTCTTCTGCCTTTTGTAAAATATTGTTCGGGTTGCGGGAGGGCACGTAACAGTTGAAAATCTTCTGTTGGGATTAGAGGGCGACATATTTCAAGGAACCGCTCAAAAGAGAATGGCGGCTTCATTCCGAAATGCAGCATCGGCAGGCTTGCGATTAAATATGTATAAAGATCTGCCATCTTATTTCATCCCTTGATTGCCTCCTGAAGAGTCTTGTTTAATTTCGGTTTGAGATATGTACCGATATATTCTGCCAGGGCTTTATCGGAAAAATCATAGCAGGATTTTCCATCATCAAAACTTATGGTAAAACCACCTGAAATTTCTTCCGAAGACCTCAAAATAATATTTTTCTTCGTTTCTTCTTTCAGTTTGTGCAGGAAATGTTTTTCTAAGGCATCCAGGTCCTCTTTATTCAGAAAAACCGTAATATCCCTAATTTCCCCGGCGCCATATTGCTTTGCTGCTCCGGATATAAGGTTGAATATTGCCTCTGGGGTTAAAGCCTGCCGGATTTCCCAAACCATAATGCTCTCAAGCATCGAGGTAATTTCTTTTCTTAAGGAAAGAAGCATGTCCCTTCCTGCTTGGGCAAGCCGGACCTTCTCTTTTTCGTCTTCACGGCCTATTCTGTCCTGAGCGGCAGCAATAATTCTGTCTGCCTCAAGCCTTGCATGAGCAAGAATGTCATCGGCTTCTTTTTTTGCCGCAGCCTCTATCTCCTGAGCCTTTTTTTCCGCAGCCCTAATCCCTTCCCGATTGATTTTTTCGATCAGGTCTCTTATATCCTCAGCCATATAAAAACTCCTTAATTTTTATAGTATACCAGGGAAGTGCAAAACAATTTTCTCAGGTCGATCCCGTTTTGGGACATTTCCATCCCAAATCATGAATAGTAGGAGTATTGCGTGATGCTATTAAAAACTGGTGATTTTACAAAAATGGACTCCTTGTGAAATACCGTATGAACAGCGATTGATATAGAGCATCAGCAGGAAAATATTGTTTCCCGTCGATAGTACATGGATACTTCAATTTTGAAGAGGGTGGGTGTAACCAACAACGGAGGCCTGTGATGTTCAAATAAGTGTTGGTTCCCACAGATTTTTCTGAGCCCTATAAAAAACCCAGTCGATATCTTACAAGGATTCTCTGGATGAAGGAATTCTTTTTCGAGAATACAGTCAATGCAATTATTCACATCAAACGCGGTTGGATCCTTGGAGGTCCATTAGACTGAAGAAATGGGAGAGCGCATCCAGTTTGTATCGAGGTCAAAAGAGGACATGGCAAATCGTCTCCGGCTGGCCAAGGGCGTCGACCTTCCATAGGGATAGACGGGGCAGTGCCGGACAAGGTTAAGAAGCTTATTTGAGTAGTGAAGTGAGATCATATTTCAAATCTTTTCGAAAGATTCTATTTTATTTTCAATATTTTTGGTTATTTACGTTCCCAATACCTTTTAAGGAATATTCCAAAATCCTTGAATTATCCCTTAAAATGCTGATCTTAAATTGCTGATTATAATTATAGAAAAAATTTATCAACCCTGAATGAAAGTATACATTGATCCGATCTATCTTTCAAACAACTGTATTGTTATTATGCGGATCGGCAGGAAGGGAGGTAATGATCGATGTCGGACAACTTCAAAATGAGGGATACTGTTTCAGGCTCGATGAAAAAACCAATGGTGGCTGACAGAGGTTTTGTAAAGAAAGTGTTTGGTGACGGAGGTTGGACAGAAAATCCAAATTGGGATAAAGATAATGAAAAATCCCATTGTCATATTGGTGCTGCAAATCCTTTCGTTGTCGCCCGGATGATCCTTGGATATGAGGTCAATCTCATTAAGGCGGATCGGGAATTGATCCAGGCTTTTGGAATGCCGTATAATCTAATATTTAATTCCAAAAACAATGCACTAATATATTCTCCCAAATTGGTAGCAAATAAACTGATGGAAATCATGAAAAAAAGTTCTTTTTCATCAGGCTCATTTATGGCATTAAATCCAATCCTCTTTTTCTTACCCATGTTTGCTACAAATGCTCAGGTTGGAGCCGCGGCAAAAAACAGGGGAAGTCCTAAAAAAATTCAAAAAGCACCGTCCAATCCTTCGTTTGTTTACCGCCCGGCGCCAGCTGATGAAAGACAGATGATTAATGATTGTGTGCAGGGAGCCAGTATTGATTGCTATTTTATTGCTGCTCTTTATTCAAACACATGGATGAACTATACAGCAATTGGTGCAGCAAAATGCCCCTTGGATCTGACCAATGAACCTTTTACAATCAGATTTTATTATAAAGATTTGAATGGAGTCAAACAGTCTTATGACAGCAGTGTTGACTCAAGAATTATCCTTGATGTGAACAATCTGCCGGTATATGCTTCGCCTACGGAGCAAAATGAGAGCTATCCTTCAGTATATGAAAAGGCATACGCGAAATTCCATAACTTTCTGGTAACTAACCAACTCCTCCCAAAACCACTCGTTTCAGATCTGATGTATGCACCTGATGGATCCCCTATTGAAGGGCGGCAATCCGGAGATCTGGATATTGGTACTTTATCCGATGGGAGCCCCCTCAATTCCCTTTTCAATCTGACCGGGAAAAAATATGATTTCAGCACAAACAATATTACGAATTTTCCCTCAGCATTTCTCATCCGCGATATAAGAAACAATGACAATCCTATTCTGAAAATACCAAATACAAACCCGGTTCAATACATGCACAGTTATGATATCCTAATAAAATACAATGCTGTAATAAATGGCAATTCTTCAAAGACCAAGTACCCGACAGTTGCATGGACCTACGATCCCGGAAATCAGATTCCTGATGACCCGATTCCTGGTGATGCCAGTTATTCTGACACTACCATCGCATCCAGACATACCTATTCTGTCCTCGGAACCCTAACAAACGGTGCTGGTAAATACATAGTCCTCCGCAACCCATGGGGAAAGAATTATGCCGGAGATATTACTGCACTGGGATGGGACAAACTCGCAAATGGTATCTGGACCCCCAAAGCAAATATTACTCAATATCTTGGGAAACTACAGGATAATTCTATCAGAACCGATGGTCTGTTCGGTCTTAAACAGGAATGGTTCGAGTCCACATTCCAAGGAATCGGATGGGTGAGGTTTACATGAAGGGATCAGGTTATGGATCCTCAAAGAAATACTAATTTTTCTCTTTTTAAATTCATAGTTACAACCTTAGTATTTTCCCTGCTGGTTAACGGGCATGTCCTGGCAGTCGGTACTGAAACGATGATCTCTACGGATCTCCAGATCCATTCAAATATTAACCCGGCAATCGGCGATCAATGGATCGTCTGGGAAGATAATTCAAACCAGTCAATTATTGCCTATAATTACCAGACCGGTGTCGAAATAACGCTGCGAAAAACACTTTCGTTTGCCAAAGAGCCCGGCATCAGTGGTGATCGCGTTGTCTGGTACGAATGGGATGGTGTGGGGACTTATGACATTTATTACACGGATCTTGATTCCTATGACGGTACCACAAACCGCCTTCCACTCACTGGTGTTTCACAGAAAATACATCCGGCAGTCTCCGGTAACAAGATTGTCTGGGAGAATGTTACCGCCGGCCACTCAGATGTCGACATGTTCGACCTGACCGGGGGCAACTGGCATATCCTGACGCCGGGTACAGGTGATTCTGACCAGACATGGCCATCCATCGGTAGCGACAGGGTTGTCTGGCTTGATAAGCGAATGAATGCTGAGGGGGATATTTATATGATTGATACCGGATCTCCCCCTCCATGGCCAACCACTGAAATATTTAATGGTGGGGGATTAACGCAATTTCCTCCGGTTATCAATAGCGATCTGATTGCATGGTCAGGTGATTCGGGTGGGGGATCTTTCGATATTTTCAAGTATGACCTATCGGTCGGTGGCCCTGCACAACAGGTTACTGTAGCAGGTTCCAACAAGATCTCTCCAGCTGTATGCAGTACTTATTTGATCTGGATGGATGATCAGATTGTCGGGGACCCGAATTATGATCTTGCATTTTTCGATTCGTCCCTTCCTCCTGAATTAATAATAACAACCACGAGTTCACTTGTTCGTAACTCTATTCCTCCGGACTGGAAACCCGGATTGAACTCAGACAACCATATCATCTGGCAGGACGACCGGGGAGCACCAACCCAGATTTACATGTATACGTATGGAACTGTTGTCTCCTGCCCGGCAGCCCTCTACACTGAAAATATTACTTCGGGGGCACCTCCTCTGGCAGTTCAGTTTACCGATGCTTCAACAAATTCACCAACCCACTGGCTCTGGAAATTCGGCGATGGAACAACCTCAACAGCACAGAGCCCGGCTCACACATTCTCCACAGGAGGTACGTATGATGTTGAACTGACTGCAGGTTCACCGCACTGCCGTAATACAACGACCGGTGCTTTGGTCCATCGCATATCCGTTGGTGCAGCGCCAATTCCGAGTATAATTGGAAGTCCGCGGGAAGGAATAGCCCCTCTCACGGTGGTCTTTAACGGATCAGCAACCGGAGCACCAACAGGCTGGGCATGGGATTTCGGAGATCTTGGAACCTCCACCAATCAGAATCACACATATATTTACAACACACCGGGGAGGTATTCTGTCTCACTGACCGCCACGAATATCTATGGGCCGGGTGTCACAACAGAACCAAATTACATCATAGTCAAGGCCGGAGCCCATTCCCTTGCCACAACTAATATTGCAGGGCTCACGGCATCCACAATTGGATCAAACCAGCAAATAACGATAAATTCCGGGGCCATTCCATCAGTTAATCCAGATCCAACGATTCTCATAACACGCCCCCCTGATGTGTTTGGCTGGCAGAACCTGACGCTGGTTTCAGATTCAGACGGATTCTCATTTACAGCCCCGAATTATATAGGAAATATCACCCATGTGATTCTCCAAATAAAGGATCTTACTCCAACAGGATTTCCCGCAGAAATCGGTTCAAATCTCCCGGTCAACTATGAAATGCACCACAACAGGTATACTATACCTGCAATGTTGTATTCAGAGATCTGGAACGGGACAATACCTACGGATAACACGAATTTTGAAAACATTATCCAAGGATCGGGATTCAGTTCCAAGAATGTTGCATACACCCTGAATACCACCAGATCTGGTATTACTGCACCATCTCATGCTTTTGTAAATATGAGTGTGGCCTCAGATTGGGTACAGGGTTCAACGTCACTTCCTGATGGACGGGATAAGACCTTTGTTATTATGATGGGCTGGGATACCTGCGACAAATTGTGGGGAACAGTTCTCAAACCTGTATTTGTTGGTCATGATGGCGTTAATAATTTAGAATTCTTCGAAGTTGAGATACCTTCCCAGATTTCTTATATGTCCAAATTTGCCCTCGCCAAGCTCTCCGGCTCCGGCAACGTCTTTCAGATGGCCTATCTTGGTGCCACGGACCATTCCGGAGCAAGCCAGCAGTCTGCCGGTTCTGAGTCCGGAGCCGATACGGGCGACGGGAAGAGTACGGGGCAGGGTCTTGGCTCCCAGCAGAACCAGCCGTCGCAGAACCAGCCGGAGGCCAATCCCGCTGCACCAACTGCAAAGAGCGCCGACCTCTATATCAACGATCAGGGGGTGGTGACCCAGACAACAGTGCTGGAATCTGCTGACCAGTTCGCAACAATCGCCATTGGTCAGGGGGTGACCGCATTTGATTCTGGCGGCAACCCCCTATCATCAGTAAGCATCGAAACGCTTTCTGTTCATCATATTTTTGGGATGCCATCTCCGAATACTCTCTCGTTTGCAGGGCTTGCTTATAACTTCCAGCCAGACGGCGCTACATTTTCACCATCAGTCACGATCACCTTTACCCCCCCCAATGCCCAGTGGAGCCAGCAATACACTATTAGTCAATTCGATGCAAAATCAGGATCATGGATCGATCTTCCGACAACCTATGACACCAAATCCGGTACAGTCTCAACTTCAGTTTCCCATTTCTGCTGCATCGCACTTTTCTCCAGCGCAATACCGTCAAAAGTCCCAGTCACAGCATCAGTAACCATGGAGGTACCTCCCGAAACAATCCCGACCCCCTCACCGTCAAGCCCGTTAGGGATTTTCTATAATATGGTGATATTTATTGCAGGTATTGCGGTTAAAAACCTGTATCTGATATTGATTATCATAGCGATTATTGCTATCCTATACCTTAAAGGAAGGCGCGGGAGGCTTGACAAAATCCGGTATAAATTATAGAACAGAACCTTCTTCCTGCACGCTGCACCAGCCGTATTCAGCACCGATCCGGTTGCCGGCAGATGGTACTTAATCATTCCCTGAATGCAGAACCGGCATCCGGAATCAACATTATAATAAGGGAAAACTATTTAATTGGAGTCGGAATAGTATGGTGAGGATGGGGACATATGCCGGATGTGACCAGCGATGAGCGGGGCAGGAGAATTTTTCAGATCCATAAGGAGAGGGCCGTCGAAGCGGCACTGGAAAAGATACGCCGGAATGTCGGATCCGGTTGGGCGGCATTCTCCCAGCAGGACATCAAGACGCTGACCTATATCCTCGGTGAGACCTGGGTAACCGTGGAGAGGCGAATCTGGGAACAATCTTCCTTCACGCGGCTGACAATGGATGACCTGGGTGAGATCATCGGCATCGGAAATGACGTAACCGGCCGGAAAATGAGGGAGGAGGAGGCGATCAGCAGGATCTGCAGGATCCTGAACCGGTCGATCTGATGGCCGGGCAGCTGGATTGCCGGTTTGTCCCGGGATCGCCTGTGTTTATGGAACAGTGACGGCGGATTAATCCGGTTTTCCTGTTGGTTGCCGTTGATCAGGCAGGTATCACGTGCCAAAAAGGTTTTCATGTAGGATGCTGATGAGAGACTGACCACGATTTTGTGGGGGAAAAACTGGGGACTGATGAGATGCCGGATGTAACACAGACCGAAGTGGGGAGGAGGATGTACCATCTCCACCGGGAAAAACGGGTTGAGCAGGCGATCAAGAAGATCCAGCATGGCGTTGGGCCGGAATGGAGGTCGTTTACGCAGGATGACATTGCCATACTCGGCCATTTACTGCAATGCACCTGGAATGTCATTGACCAGAAGATCTGGGATGATATCCCCTTTGCCCATACGACCAGGGATACCGTACAGAAAATACTTGATTACGGAAAGGATGTCCGCCCGGGGAAAAACCCGGAACCGGCCGCAATTGAGGAAATTAAAAAAATTCTCATGAATCTTAAGTGATCAATATCCGGTTTATTTCAACTCTATGCTATTGATTATCCGGAGAATTGACCGTTTAATTAACCATTTTCAGGACGATGCAACTTCAACGCATTCCTCAATTGTCCCGATCCGTGCCACCGCCCCGCACATGCCAGGGACATACGACAGCGCTTTGCCGCTGTTGACCATTATGGCGGTGTACCGTTCCATGACGGGAGAGACCACCATGCAGGTATCGGCATAGACACGGGCGCCGCTTTTCTCGATGGAATCCACCGTCCTGCGGTTCCTGCTGATAACATCCTGCGCTGCAAAGATATAGAATGGCTTTTTTACCTTTTTTCCCCTGAGCAGCCGATCCGCTGTTTTTAATTCGCCGGACGAACAGTGCGGGCAGCCCACCGCAACTGCATCAACATGGATTTCAGAGAAGAGCCTGTCAATTTCCTGCCTTTCAACCTCGATCTTCTCAAGGCCGGATGTATCAAAATGCACCAGCCTCGCTTCGGGAGTCGCTCCTTTCACATGGTAAAGCGCCACCGCACCGGTTGCCGCCATGGCAGCACCAAGTGCTTTGAGCCTGTCGCGGTCCGGACGGATCCCGCAAAAAAGCGGGGTGCGGTTGCCGGCAAGTTTTCCTGCGAGATACCCGAGGGCACCGTAGTGTGCGACAGAGGCTTCCCTGCCCACCCCATGAACTTCAATCACCACCTGAGGCTTCCGGTTTTGTGAGAGGTGGAACCCATAGCACGGTGTTTTGCCGATAAGGGCAGCGGCAAGTGCTCCGGGCCCGCCTTCCCGGTTCGTCCGGGCTCCAATCACCGAGTTTGCATAGCTGACTGCAGATGACTCAGACCATGCGAGGTGATCGCCATATTCCGGTGCATGCAGGTAATATGGAGTGCAGGTGCATTCAAGCCGGATCCCGAGCCTTTCATATGCTGCAATGACCGCCTGCTGTTTTTTTGCAAAATCCGGTTCCACCCCCATCTCCTGCCAGCGCCCCCTCGGCATTCCGATGGGGTTTAAGATCGCAGGGACAACTGCCCGTGCATCGAGATGCTCCAGCCATTCAAGCCCGTACTTTCCAATCGTTTTGTACGATGCCCCGCTCACCTGCACGCTCGTGACAGGGACGAGGCGATCTGCGCCAAAGACCGTGCCGAGCGCGACAAGGATCTCCAGCATCTCCTGCTTTGTTTCACCCTGCTCGCCCGCAAGGATCTCTTCGTCCCCGGGTTCAAGGTCCACGGGCTTCACCACGTAGCGCGCCGGAACTCTTCTTCCCGCCCGAGGACCATCGTTGCATCGACCCCGACCTTGACATTGGTACCGTCCTCAAGCTGGCACGGGTCAAGCGACGAACCCCGCACCCCGGTGATCACCATGACGTCCCGGTCCCCGCTCACCCTTGTTGCTATTGCATATTCGACATCTTCCGGATTGGAGGGGTCGATATCTTCATCGACAACGATGACATGCTTGAGCGAGGTGTGGGCGGCAAACGCTGCCATGATCGCATTCTTCGCATCGCCCTGCGTGCTCTTCCTGATCTGGATTACTGCGTGGAGGTAACCGCATCCCCCCCGGGTCAGGACAACATTTTTGACCTCTGTCACCCCGGATACCGCACGGTAGATCTTTGGTTCGTACGGGCAACCCATCAGCACCTTGTGCTCGTTGCCGCCCGGAAGAATCCCATGATAGATGAAATCGCGTTTGAGGTGCATGCCGGTGAACTCAATTACCGGCTCGTGGCGCACCGGGTCATATGTCCCAGTGATATCCACAAAAGGCCCCTCTTCTGCCCGTTCTGCACCGATAAAACCCTCGAGCACAATCTCGGCATCGGGAACAAGCACCCCGTTGCTGCATCGCTTCACCTTGATCTTCCCGCCAAGGAGCTCCGCGGCATATGCCAGTTCCATGCCCTCGGGCACACGGGTGCAGCAGGCAAATGTCACGGCCGGGTGCGTGCCGATGACCACCGCAATGGGCAGACGCCCGTTTTGTGCAAGCGCTTTTTGGAGCATCACGTGCGTGTGCCTTCCCTCAACAAGGCGGGAGGCAACGCGCTGGTTATCCAGTATGAGCATCCGGTGGATGGATGCATTTTCAATGCCCCCGAACCGGGAGAATACGATGCCTGCCGTGACATATTTCCCGGCATCTTTGGGGAAATGATGCATCACAGGAATTCGGGAGAGATCGGGTTTTTCCATCGCCAGCGTACCATTATTGACGATCCTGCCATCGAACTTTGCATCGACAAGCGCTCTGACCATAGCGGTCTCGTCAATCCCCAGCGCGAGGGACAGGGCTTGACGGTTCGCGGTTACGTTCATGACCGCGCGTCCGCCGTCAATATTGTGGAAAAAGAGCAGCTTATCCGTAGTGCCCGCCATTTTTGCGGCCTGCATATCCGTTGTGCAGGGCTCGTGGACATCGATCACATTGCCCTGCTCCCGCATTTTCTCAATAAAATCACGCATCACAAACCACCCCAGCGTTCGGTGAGCTTGTGTTCAACCCCAAGGTGGTCGAGCACGCGGGACACCACCATATCCACCATATCATTTATGGTCCTGGGGTGATGGTAGAACCCGGGGCTTGCGGGCATGATCAGAGCACCGGCATTGTGTGCGGCAAGCATGTTATTGAGGTGTATCCCCGAGAGCGGGGTTTCACGGGTAACGAGGATACACTTCCTGCGCTCTTTCAAGCACACGTCTGCGGTCCGGGTGATGAGGTTGTCTGCATACCCCTGCGCGACTGCGGCAAGCGTCTTCTGGCTGCAGGGTATCACCACCATCCCGTCATACCGGTACGACCCGCTTGCGATGTCAGAAAACATCTGGTTGTTGTCATGATAATGTGCTGAAAAACCGGAGAGGTCGACACCTTCGTGGGCAGCAATTCTTTTTGCCACATCCGAGATGATGATGTGCACCTTTGCATCAGTGCAGAGCACTTCCAGCAACCGGCGTGCATACAAGGATCCGCTCGCACCCGTGACTCCAACGACAAACTCTTTTTTCATTGTTGCTCCCGCTCTTGATCTCATACCATTGTCAGAGCCGGAACCAAAAAGAGTTTATGCCGCTGAATTTTTTTTAAATTTATTTTTTAGGGGGGGCAAAAAACCTGAACCGTACCTGTGCTTCCTCTACCTTCCGGGCATGGTCCGGGTTGAGGTCGCGCCTTGCTTCAATCACGAGCGTGTTTAAAATATTGTGGAGCCGCAGGGCGTCAAATTCCTTTCCCAGATGCTCATTTAAAAAGTCAAGGAGGTCGTTGGTGCTCTTTAACACCCCGGAACTTGCGATCAGGTTCAGGCGGTTCACCGAATAGGCAAGGTTCTTTTTTGCAATATCGATCCTGTACTGGTCGTCCCCGGCAAGGTTGAGTTCGGTGACCGCGTGGAGCAGTTCGCTGTACACCAGCATCTTATACCTGCTCTCGATTACGCGGCGTTCCTGTCTCTGGATTATGATGAGGGTGATACAAAACGCAGAGATTACGACGATCACTCCGCACGCGACTACAATCCAGTCTTCAAACATCCCAAATCACGTTACCTACGGGTTCCGCTTTGCGATATTGACGCTGACGCTGACACGGTTGCCTTTCATCTCAACCTTGTATGGTCCGGCGTTATACATCGGGTGCAGCTGGTGCTTTTCGAAATCATAGGTACGGCCATACCCGAAAGTATCCGTCTTTCCGGTGTCCATTTGCGTAACCTTCATCTCGAACCAGGTGTACTGCGGGTCTTCATTTGTCGGGTTGACGGTAAATTCGATACCCCAAGGCTCGTTTGTCGCCCGGAATTGTTCGGTATAGACATCTTTTTCACTCGTGAAGGAGTAGGGCGTGGGATGGCTCAAATATGATGCCCCCAGGGTAAACGATGTCGTCTGGGTTGGTGTGGGAGACGTGGTCGGAACCGGGGTTGGTGAAGGAGTGGCAACATTCTGGGTACCTGTGCATCCTGCCACAAGCGCCCCGAGAATGATCAGTCCTGCGATCAAAGGAACTAGGCTCTTCATATAAAGTGATTGTTTGCTTTCAGGGTTATATTACCTTTTTAGACTGGTTAAGTACCGGCAGGGAGACTGAAACTGTAACAATGTAGCATGAAAAAGTCCTGGTTTTTGCATCAGACTGGCAATGAAAATGAACCGGTTCTTATACCCGTCCGGCCTGATTTTTAAAAGACGTGCCTCAAAGGCCCGCCTTTCACCCCCGCTTTTTTAAAACAATGTGTCCTGACGGGTGGCTTTTTTCACATGGAGGATGTCTGCTGCAGATTGGGCAACCGGTTCCAGCTGCTCCGGCAGGGTATACACACCTAATCGCCACTGCTCTCTCCGGGTTTCGTTCAGAGTCCGAATTCTGGGGGTGATCTCCTCAAAATGCACAACAGCACTCCGGTTCTTCACGCGCACGTCCATTGACATATCTCCTGGAAATGAGGGGATATCGAGAAGAACAGTATGTGGTTGAACACCGGCACCTTCAGCAATTGCCGCTGCAAGTTCCCGGTTCTTTTTTAGGGATGGTGCCCGTGGATATGCCATAATATTCACCTGGTCTTGCCCGACATACAATGCCCGTTTGAACAGCTGGCGGAGGCAGATTCGCCCGGTCAGCATTTTGGAAATTGAATTTTTTGAACTTCTCAAAGAATGCATACAGCCCATGTCGTCCATGTGCAGCAATTGTTCCACGGGTTCATCGCCCGCCCCATCCAGGTGCTCAAGCATTGCAAGCTGGAACATGCTCTCCCCGATCCGGCTCACATGATGGAAGTAGACTGCAGGGCGCATCATCGTGCGTGCGATCAGGAGCGATTCTGCAGCATTGATCCCATTCTCGTCAAGGATAATCCCGTCATCTGTCCGCACCATGTTCCGTATAAGCCTCTGGGCATCGACCGTGCCGTAAGGGGCGCCGGTGTAATATGCATCACGGAGAAGGTAGTCCATGCGGTCGACATCAAGGTCGCCACGAATGATGCCTGAAAGTGGATGCTGCCCTTTTATGAGTGCACAGAGCTCCTCCGGATTGATATTGTGCTGTAAAAGTATGTCCCGTGTCTGACCTTGAACATACAATCCGATTTCATCATGGGTCCGGTGCAGGTATTCCTCCAGCAGGGGTTCGCTGGCATGGGAGAAAGGGCCATGCCCGATATCATGAAGGAGGGCGGCAGCCGCAACAAGCATCCGTTCAGCATCCGGGAGCCCGAACTTTTGTGCGGCAATATCGGAAAGGTACATCGTCCCCAGCGAATGTTCAAACCGGGTATGGTTTGCGCCGGGATATACCAGGTAGGAAAAACCCAGCTGGCGGATGTACCGCAAACGCTGCAGCGCCGGTGAGTCAAGGAGCTCGCGGGCAAAATCATCCAGTTCGATATACCCATGGACCGGGTCTTTTATGATCTTCAAGGAATCACTAAAAGAATCTTCATATACATGGGATAAAACTATTGAGTGATGATCACGTTTCTGTCGGGCGGCACGGGGACACCCAAGCTGCTCCGCGGCATGCAGCGGGTGATCGACCGTCACGAGATTTCGGTTGTCGTGAATACTGCCGAGGATATCTGGATCTCCGGCAACCACATCTCACCGGATCTAGACACGGTCATGTACCTCTTTGCCGGAATCCTGAATACCGACACATGGTGGGGTATCCGGAACGATTCATTTACAACGCATAATGAAATACAGCACCTCGGTATTGACGAATTCATCAGGATCGGGGACAATGACCGTGCCGTGCATATCGCACGCGGGGAGATGCTCAGGAACGGGATGCGGCTGACAAACGCCACCAGGGTGCTTTGTGACCGGTTGGGTGTGCGGGAAAACGTGCTCCCTATGACCGATAGTGATGTGACAACCCAGGTACGGACGGATATCGGGCTGGTCCATTTCCAGGAGTACTGGGTCCGTGCAAAAGGTGCGCTTGAGATCCGCGAGGTTGTGCGAAGCTATACAGAACCGCCGGTTGCCACCGAAGAAGTGCTCGCTGCCATTGAGGCAAGCGATACTGTTGTCATCGGCCCGAGCAATCCGATCACAAGCATCCTGCCAATATTAGAGTGCGAGGGGATTTGTCCGGGACTACGGGACAAATACGTGATCGCGGTCAGCCCGTTTATCGGAAATGCTCCCGTGAGCGGCCCGGCAGCGGCACTGATGCAGGCACGTGGTCTTGAACCGTCATCGCAGGGCACGTTCTCCTGCTACAAAGACCTGGCTGACGTTTTTATCCAGGATACCCTGGACCCGGTATATGTGGAGGGCTCTGTAAGGTTCGACACGCTGATGACCGGTGAGGAGAAAAGCATCGCCCTTGCACGGGAAATTCTCCGGCTTGCCGGAGCATGATCTCCCTGCCCCCCACCGGTTTTGGAAACCTATATAATCCTGCGCAATAACGGTTATCGTGGGAAACATGAGATTTAAAAATCATCTTCTGATTGTCCTTATCGTCATATTTTTTTGCGTTGTATTGTCGGGCTGCATATCATCAGACCAAAATTCAGGAAAAGGCACCCTAAATCTCACATCAAAACCTTCGGGTGCCGAAGTGTACCTGGACAACCAGTTCCGTGGAAGTACCCCATGCACGATTCCGGACCTGAACCCGGGAATGTATAATATCGAACTCCGGTTAAAAGGATACCAGAGCTGGTCAACTGATGTTGCGGTATCTTCAGGGATCTACCAGTTTAATGCCCTGTTAAAGCCAGCTGCACAGCAGAACATTGAAACCCCCTCTGATATTTCCCAACAGACGCCCCGGCCGCCGTTACAGGCCGGGGTTACTATCACTGCAAACAGAGAGGCAATGGTTATCGGCGACTCAATTTCCTTTTCAGGTACTGGCCCCGCCGGCAGCAATGTTCTCTTAACGCTGTATGGACCCGGGTATTATGCAAAGGGGGTCCTCCTTGACCAGCCGAAAACCAACGCTGTCGGTTCGTGGAGCTATAAGTGGAACCCGGGTTATTCTGTCCAGTCGGGCTCGTATACCATGGTGGTTGATGATCCCGAAAAAGTGTCTTCAGGCCGGGTTGAGTTTTCGGTTACCGGGGGAGGGGAAGTGACCATTTCTGCGAACAGGTTTTTTGCTTCAAAAGGGGATACGATAACATTTTCCGGCAGGTGCACCACCGGCGCAAAAACGGTGTTATTGATACTGGCGGGCCCTGATCGGTTTTCCTCTGGCGTGGAAATAAGTTCCCCTTCAGTAACGGCTGACAAGACCTGGAGTTATACCTACACATTTGATTCTTCCATGCCCGCAGGGTACTACACAATGACTGTAAATGATATCCCCCGGACAGCAACAAGCAATGTACAGTTTACGCTTGGGTCAAGTTTTGCATCCTGATCCATTTTTGCGTTCTTTTTTTCATACCTCTTGACCGGTGTAATCTATCTGCCCGGCTTAAGGTATCGTTTCACCGCATTTTGTGAAAAATAAGCAGGAAACATGACGGATTGGTGAAAAGTCCGATTAAATCATCCCATGGGTGAAATAAATTCTGCACAGGTACCCGATACCTATTTGAATGATTTTATACAAACTATCGGTACAGGAATATCGGAGGATCTCTATGGCAATTATAAAAAAATTCCTGAATCTTTTCAGGTCAGGGAAGCGTGAAGAGGAAGAGGAGAGGCTGCGCAGCCAGAAGGAGCGTTACGAGACCTTCCTCAAAGCACTCACGGAAGGCGACCTCGACACCCGCTGGAATGCAGTACGATCTGTCGGGGATCTGGGAGAACCGTTCATCGAACCTCTTATCCGCGGGTTAAAAGACGAGTACTGGATTATCCGGCGTGGTTCTGCTGACACTCTTGGCAAAATCGGTGCACCGGCACTCGATCCCCTTATCCAGGCATTGACCGAACCTGCTGATGATGTCAGGCAGGAGACAATCCGTGCGCTTCTGCTCATTGGCGAACCTTCATTCGGCCCCCTTGTTGCGGCGACCAAATACCCACACCCCCTCATCCGTCGCGGCGCAGTACAGGCTCTCGGCAATATGGGTGATGGACGTGCAGTATCCCCGCTTATTGAGGCACTCAAAGACCAGGACGCCGGTGTCCGCAGGGATGCGGCAATCGCACTCGGGAGGATCGGGAATGCACAGTCGGTAGGCCCCCTGATTGAAAGCCTCAACGATTCAAAAGAGCCAGTCCGGATGGCAGCGATGGCAACGCTCTGCGCTCTTGGCGACCTGTCAATAGAGCCGCTTATCCGGGCCCTTATCGACCAGAACGAGGATGTCCAGCGGAGAGCTGCCCTTGCGCTCGTCACAATCGGGGAGCCATCGGTGGAGCCCCTCATACGGGCGATGGGAGATGCAAACGCTGGCATACGGAAAGGAGCGGCCGAGGTGCTGGGGCAGATCGGGAACACAAAAGCAGTCCCGGTCATCATAGAGACACTCAACGACCCGGACCGGGCTGTCCGCACCGAGGTCGTCAAATCTCTTGCAGCGATCGGTGTGCCGACAATCGCCCCCCTCATGCAGGTCTTCCGCGAGGGCGACCTTATGGTCAGGACCGGCGCAATGGAAGCACTCTGGATGATCGGCCAGCCCGCAACAACCCCGCTCATCATGGTCCTCAAGGACAACCAGAGTGATGTCCGCAAGCGGGCGGCACTCCTGCTCGGCGAAATCGGGGATACAAAAGCAGTCGATCACTTAACCGCCCTGCTTACCGATGAGAATATGGCAGTCCGCAGGGAAGCGTTCGAAGCGCTCGAAATGATCAAAAAGAGGGGCGCTGCGTAATAACAACATCCGGTAAAATATCAAAGAATTATCTTTTTTTAAAAAAATTTCTGTTAACAAACAGGTGATTGCCCGCCAGACCCTGCAGCCTGAGCCGCAACGTTTTTGCCTTTGCAGGCATGGAACTCATTGATGATCACGCCCGGAGCAATCAGGGATGCACATGCAAGGATCGCAGACCATATCATAAGGACCCCGTTGGTTTTTTCACCCACATTCTCGGAGATGACCGGCGCCCGCGTGTACCTGAAGCTCGAGACACTCCAGAAGGCGGGATCGTTTAAAGTCCGAGGGGCGACAAACAAAATTCTCTGCAACCTTAAAACTTCAGTAACCCATGGTGTTGTCGCGGCATCTGCGGGTAACCATGCGCAGGGGGTGGCGGTGGCGGCGCACCGTGCCGGTATTGCGGCAACCATCGTCATGCCGGAATGGGCATCCCTTGCAAAACAGGAGGCTACACGGGGGTATGGCGCAAAGGTCATCATCCATGGCCAGACCCTTGAGGAGAGTGTCGGGCACGCAAAAAAACTCTCCCTGCAGGGCATGCTGTTTATCCACCCCTATGATGATGAGGAGGTCATTGCCGGGCAGGGAACGATCGGGATTGAGATCCTTGACGACCTCCCCGAAACTGATATGATCATTGTCCCGGTCGGCGGAGGCGGGTTAATCGCCGGGATCGCAACCGCGGTCAGGGCGCAGCGCCCGGCTGCCCGTATCATCGGGGTCCAGGCAGAGGGATGCCCGTCGGCATATGACGCGCTCCGCTCGGCCAATCCCACCTGTATTCCTACCCGGCCGTCACTTGCTGACGGGATCCGGGTCGCGCAGACCGGCACGCTCACTCTCCCGGTCATCCGCAACCTCGTAGAGAAGATCGTAATTGCCGGTGAGGACGCTATCGCAGATGCTATGCTCTGGCTCATTGAGCGCAAGAAAGTGGTCGCAGAGGGTGCGGGCGCCATACCGCTTGCTGCCCTGCTGAGCGGTTCGGTGCCGGTCAAAGCCGAAAGCACCGTCGTCCTTGTCATCAGCGGGGGCAACATCGACAGCCCGCACCTGGAGCGGACCATCCATCACGCGCTCATCCGTCGCGGCAGGATTATGCGGTGCTCGGTGGTGCTCGATGACCAGCCGGGTGCCCTTGCCCGGTTCCTTGCAGCGGTGGCACAGGAGCAGGGGAATATCCTCCATATCCACCATGAGCAGGGGGCATATGATCTTCCTGTGCACGAGGTGAGGGTTACAATCGAGATAGAAACACGGGGAAAAGGGCACATCGGTTCACTCTCCCGTGCACTGGAACAGGCGGGTTACCGGATCAGATTGCTCTCATCGGGAGATGGGGAAAACTCCGGTCCCACCAGTAAAAAGGACTGACCGGGTCCTTACAGCCAGCCCATCGTCTTCCAGTGGTCGTACTCGTGCGTCCAGAGGTCCTTGTTGAAGGCAACAAGGCGTTTGAAATACTCCCTCTGTTCAGCCTGCATCCGGGCTTGTGCAGGGTCTTTCCAGCCCGTCTTGATCGCGTCGGCAAGTTTTTGCCCCAGCTCCTTTGCTTTCTTCTCCGCAGGTACTATCGCCTCCGGGTTGCCCATCAGGTTCACTCCAACCCTGCCGACGGTGGTCGCACCGAGGTGGAGCAGCGCTGCGTTCATGTAATCTGCAACCTCTTCTGCCATGGACCCTCCTGCCGTCGATACAGCGCACCCGTACTTCCCGGTGAAATACTGGCAGTGGATCGAGTCCGCCATCCGGTCGAACATCGTCTTGAGCTGGGCAGTGACCGAGTTGATGTAGTTGGGTGAGCCCAGCACGATGCCGTCCGCATCGAGCATCTTCTCAAGGAGTGCCGGGAAATCATCGTCATGGATACATTCGCCATTCGTATAACAGGTACCGCACGCGGTGCAATACCTGATCTCAAGGCTGCAGATATCGACAAATGTCACGTCTGCACCCATCTTACGCGCCCCTTCAAGGACAGCCATCACAAGCCGGCGCGTCTGGCTCTTTTCGCCTTTCGGGCTCCCGTTGATTCCAAGGATCTTCATATCAGTGCCACCATGAGATTGTGTGCAGGGGGGATGGATAAAGATGCACGATAGCGCAGCAGCTGCAAACACATAAAAGCTGCCTGTTCCCATTTTTCATAAGTGACTGTATGGCGATTATCTGCAGGATGGACAGGTTTTCATGAGCGGGCAGGAACCTGAAAGGGATTACCAGATATCGAAGAACCGCGTGGAAGCGCTGGTTGACGGCATCTTTGCATTTGCGATGACGCTGCTTGTCGTCGGCCTTACTGTTCCAATCCTGACAAAAGAACAGGCAGCGACAGAGCTCCCCGCCCGCGTTATCGGGATGCATACGGAATTCTTCTCGTTTTTTATCGCCTTCTTTATCCTTGCCTCGTTCTGGCTCCTGCACCACCGGCAGTTCCATTTTGTGCGCACGATAGATCCGTTGCTGGTCCGGCTGAACCTGCTCATACTTGCATTTATCGTGCTCATGCCGTTTACCACAAATCTGAGCGGGGATTATTCGAACGTGCCGATCGCAGTTGACCTGTTTCACTTCAACATGCTCATCATCGGGACTCTTTTTCTCTGCCAGTGGTACTATCTGGTACACCACCCAAAAATCACGTCTGCTGAGATCAGCACCATTGATGCAGCTAACGGAATACGCCGGGGGATGGTAATGCCGTTTGTCGCAATGCTTGGCATTTGTGTCTCGTTTTTTTCACCATCGAATTCGATGATATGCTACCTGCTCATCCCGGTGTTATTTGTTGTCATCGGCATGATCGGTCACTCCGGCAGCCAGTCAACGGAAAAATAATTTTTAAAAAGAGGGGGGGCGGGAGTTTTGTCTTATCAGTACCAGTAATTCCGCACAAAGACCTTTGATCTTTCGATTTTGGGAGTCACATACCGGAGCGCGAGCGGTACAATCAGCGTAGTTACGATGACGTTCCCGATAAACCATGCAAAAAATACAGGTGAGACCTGGGTCCACGCGATCTCGTTGCCAAGCGAGAGCGTAACTGCGCCCCAGAGCGCCCCGAAAGCATTGTTGACAATGATGCCGAAGATAACAAAGATCATTATATCGCGGCGTCTGCCAAGGCTTATGTCAACATCGAGCATCCGCAGGGCGACGAGCGGGATCAGCACCTGCCAGAGCCCTGCAAGCGACCAGTACCAGATGACCGCAGGTGGCATGCCCGAGAGAACACCGGCACCGATGAATGTACCTGCGTACGCGGCAACTGCTCCATAGCCCCCGAACCACAGGGTAAACAGGATCATGACCGCAACCGCGAAATACAGGTTGGAAACTCCGGATACATTCCCGAACGGGACGGCAAGGATGGCAAAACGGGCGAGCACCGTGTTGATGAGGATAAGCGCAATAAGCAGGATGAGGAACGTATAGGTTGGTTTTTGCTCGAGTTTCATACATGCACCTTATCCCATATTATACGGTTTTATAATTATGGTTTATCCCTGATGCCGGTATTGGCATTAGCATTATTACTGCAGTGCAGCATTATGCTGTACGTGAGGGTCTGAAATTGACGGCACAATCGGAAGGCGACGGCTCTGCCCGGCAGGAGATGGAGATCCTGGAGCAGGCGCCGCTCATCATCGACTCGCGAAAGGATGCCGGGCTTGAAGGGCTTGTCGGCGGCCTGGATTCTGTAATTATCAGTACCGAACACCACACGTTCCTTGGGGCAGCAGAAGAGATCCTCCGGTATACCGGGCATGAGTGCACGGAGATGTACAGAGACCGGTTTGCACGCACCTGTAAGCTGTCACGGGGGGGGTCAGCATCGGTCATCCTCCATAACCGCACACAGGGGGCAAACCCGTTCTCCCCGTTCAATACAGCACCGGCCGCCAAAAAACACCGGAATACACGGCTTGAAACCTTTGTGTTTACAACTACAGATATTTCCAGTTACGTAAAGATCCAGCGGGAACGGGGCATACGGTTCCTGACGCAGGAACCGGCCCGGCTCAGTGACGGGCTGTTCATCCAGACGGCCCCCTCGCGCTTCACAGGCAACTCGCTGGGGTTTGTCGAGTGGCACAATGACCGGCACTCGTTCCGGCCGGTACAGGGCGTGACCGATACCATGTTGCCGGTAAAACCTCCAATGAAATACTTAAATGGCATCGGGAAACTCGACCATGCGGCGACACGGGTCAGGGCGCTGGAGCGCAACGCTGCAATACTCGAATTCCTGTTGCTGACAAATTACCACTACGATTTTGCGGTGTACGTAAAGTCGCTCAACTCCATAACGAGTGTGGCCCGGAGAGAGCCTGATGACTTTGCGATGGTCTTTACTTCCGGGATCGAACCGGATACCGGGAATGCTGCTGCGGGGCCCACGGAGAAGTTCATCCTCAACTACGGCACCCGTGTGCACCATATCGCGTTTCGCACTGAAATGATCGTAAAAACCGTAGATGCATTAAAGGCTGACGGGCTTGGATTCCTGCTCGACCTTGTCGGTTCCCCGGATGATGGGCTCCGGCAGATCTTTTCCGTGCCATCCCCGCACACGATGCTTGTCACCGAGTACATCCAGCGGTACGGGGATTTTGACGGGTTCTTTACAAAAAGCAATGTGGAGAAGCTGACAAAAGCGACGGAAAAGCAGTGAGGGGGGATGTGCCTGAGCATGGGGAACATCCTGATGATGGAGTTTCTTTTTTATTTTTAAAAGGAGATTTGCGGCGGGCAGTCTGGACCGGTTATGATATTTGTATTCCAAACACATTTCTGCAGATTTTAGAATAATAGAAAATTATGAATCATTAGAAAACCTCGTTTCTATTATCCATATTGCCCTAACTTGTTCCAGTGATATCGCATTGTGGGGGATGCGGCAGCGGCGGGGGCCAAATCGAAGATATCCTGATGGATATCTTCTCCAGTTTGCCCTTCCCTGCGTGAACGGCAAACACCCCCGGAGCGTTAAGAGCCGGGATTTCTAAGCATTTCTACAGAGCCAAAATTATAATTAGCACAAATCCAATCCATGATCTGGTAACACCATGACAGAAGAAACAAAGAGTCCTGAAGCGATGGTGCTGGGTGAAGCCTGCATATTCCCCTGGTGGCTGGTGCTGCTGTGGGGAATCCTTTCGCTTGTCATCGGAATTTTGTTCCTTACGACACCTGTGATTACGACCGTCATCCTTGTCACGTTCATGGGAGCGTACTGGCTTGTCGGAGGGTTCTTTGCGATTGGCAGTGTCTTTGTGGACAGGAACGAATGGGGCTGGAAGATCTTTCTTGCCATCATCAACATCATTGCCGGTATCCTCATCCTCATGTACCCGTATTTCTCGACGCTCTTTGTCCTCTCGTTCTTTGTCATCTTTATCGGGTTCTGGGCGTGTTTCATCGGAGCGGCCCACCTCTTCCAGGCATTTGCGAGAAAAGATGCCGGAAACGGTGTGCTGGGCATCCTCAGCCTGATCTTTGGCATAATCCTGCTCATCAACCCGTTCATCACCGTTGCCCTTCTGCCCTTTGTGGCAGGCGGGTTTGCAGTTATAGGGGGGCTTTCAGCCATTGTCGTCTCATTTACCGCACACAAGGCACAGGAGACAGTTCCGGCACCCTGACATGCCATTTGCCCGGCAGTCCGGGCGAAAACCTCATCGTTTTCAACTTTTTTACCAGCCTGTTTTTTTAAAAAGCGCCTGGCAATTGAACCGGGCGATGTCTTATCGGCGCCAATGTACTCCATTACTTCGAATATATTCGCAGTCAACGCCAGATTAATGACCTTTTCTCTACAATAGCCTGCGTGATACATTATGGCGCGACACACGATCCTCTGGCTGGGGCTCACGCTCGTGCTCCTGTCCGCACTCCTTGCCTGCGGCTGCATGGGCACGACAACGATGGCACCGGCAGGGGAGATAAAGAAGTTTGGCTCCACTGACGAGATTAAACAGTACATAAAAGAGAACACCCAGAAAGTGCAGGAGTACGGGTACGGGGTAACGGACGGGTCGGTCCGTTTTGCCGAGGGGACGGTGGCAGCACCCATGATGGCAACACAGGATGCGGCGAAGAGCTCTGCTGATTTCAGCGGGACGTACGGGACAACCGATTACTCGACAACAAATGTGCAGGTCGCCGGAGTGGATGAGCCGGACTTTATAAAAAACGACGGCAGGTACATCTACATCATATCGGGAAACACCCTTGCCATCGTTGACGCATACCCTGCGCAGGGCGCGAAAGTAATCTCCAAGACAGAGATTGCAGATACAGTAAAAGAGATCTTTATCACCGGCGACCGGCTCGTGCTCTTCTCGACAGGCAATTCCGATATACCCTCCCGGACCGTGAGCGGGAGTACCGTGGGCATGGAAAAAGTCGCGATGATGCCGCCGTACTACCGTGCGAGCCCGGTCACGTATACAACTGTCTACGATATCTCGGACCGGAAGAACCCGGCTGTCATCAAAGAGTACACAATCGACGGCGATTATGTGGACGCCCGCATGATTAAGGGGATCGTGTACATGCTCACCCGCGAGAGCGTGTATTCGTATGATGATATTATTGTGCCTTCGGTCCGCGAGAGTGGCAAGGTCGTCATCGAGCCGGATGTCTATTACTTTAACAACCCGGAGTACAATTACGTCTTCTCGACGGTGACCGCGATCGACGCGACCTCCGGTGCAGAAAAAGATGCAAAGACGTTTTTGATCGGGTCGGGCAACATATTGTACGTTTCACAGGGCGCGATGTACGTCAGCTACCAGAAATGGCACCCGGTATACCGGACATATACGGACGGGCCGCAGATCGCGGTTGCAGACCAAAAGGTCAGCGTCTCATCCGGCTTTTCAGACTCCGCCCCAATCCTGTACGAGGAGTTCAACAGACTGGGCGAGGCCGAAAAGCAGGAGGTCATTGCCGCGATGAAGAGTGGTGAGCAGGAGGCGATCCGGAAACGGGAGTATGACCAGACTACAACCGTGATCCACAAGATCGCGATCGGCAATGGGAACATCGCGTACGTGGCCAATGGCGAGGTGTCCGGTTACTTAAAGAACCAGTTTGCGATGGACGAGTATAACGGCAACCTCCGGGTCGCAACAACCTCGAATGTTGTGACAACCCGGGGACAGTACGAGTACAACAACGTCTTTGTCCTTGACGGCAGCATGAAGACGATTGGCTCGCTCACCCACATCGCCGAGCAGGAGAAGATCTATTCAACCAGGTTCATCGGCGACCGGCTCTACATGGTGACGTTCAAGCGGATCGACCCGTTCTTTGTGATCGACCTGTCATCACCGGCTCACCCGAAGATCCTCGGCAAGCTCAAGATCCCGGGCTACTCCGATTACCTGCACCCGTACGACAGTACCCACATCATCGGGGTCGGCAAGGAGACCGCGACCAATGACTGGGGCGGCGTCTCCACCCGCGGGGTCAAGCTCGCCCTCTTTGACGTGAGCGATGTCGAGCACCCGAAACAGGTCGGCAAAGTCGAGATCGGTGAATCGGGGACCGATTCGGCAGCACTGTACGACCACAAGGCGTTCCTGTTTGACAAAGAAAAGAACCTGCTCGTCCTCCCGATCCGCCAGGTAACGATGACACCGGTCGTCCAGAAACCCGGTTATTACGACAACCAGCAGCGCATCTGGTACGGGGCGTACGTCTTCGGGGTCGACCCTGCTTCGGGATTTGTGCTCCGCGGCACTGTCGAACACGGGTCGGGCAGCTCCGGGTATTACTGGTACGGCAGCTCGGCAAACGAGGTGAAACGCTCGCTCTATATCGGGAGCAACCTGTACACCATCTCATCCGCAAAGATTGTAGCCACCGATCTTGCAGACATCAACACCACGATCAAGACCATCGAGCTGCCGGGCGGGCCGGATTACCGGGACGTGCCCATGCCGATGATCTGAAAAATCTCCCTTTTTTCTTTTCAGGAACCCTTTGTTCTTTAACACTTGACGAAATTTGATATCCTGCACGGGGTCGCATCGTCACAACCGGGCCGGAGTTGCAAAAAGGAAGATCACAAGGATTTTCAACACCCCCAAAATACGTTATTATACCCAGAAAATGCCAGTTCCCGCTACGGACGGAGTATTATATGTCACCTGCAAAACATCGTAACCAATCCCAGGTGACCCAGGTACTCAGTTCCCTTGCCTCGGATCTTGGTATTGTGATTGTGGTCGCACTGGTCCTCCTTGCAGTCTATCTGATGGATACCATAACTCCTCTGGGAGAACCGGTCTGGCTTCTGTATTTCATTCCCCTTATCCTGTCTTACTGGTCAAGCAGGTACTATGCAATTCCTACGGTCTGTGTCGTAACCCTGCTTTTTCTGATTGGCGGTTTTTTCTTCTCTCCTCAAGGGGTACCGGTATCCCAGGCAATTATTTGCCGGTTTACTTTTTTCCTTTTCTTCATCAGTTTATCAATAATACTCTTTACGATACGCCGGAGAAAGATCCTGGACGAAAATATTGTTTGAAGTATAGGCATCACCATTAAGAATAAACTGAGAACCGGCGATGTCAGGTGTCTGAAAATTCTCATCGCCATGTCAAGCATCCGGAAAAACCCGCCAGCTATGGTATTTTGGGGTCGCGTCCCTCATATCCTCCCAGAGCCAGACCATCCGGTCAAGGAACCGGGCTCTGCGGGGCTCTCATGGTTAATCGGCTCTGTAGAAAACCTGATCTAAAACAGAGTTGTACCGACGACCGAAAGAGCTAAGGTACGGTGTCTCCTTACCTTGTTATGCAA
>LQYC01004454.1_pt1 | contig 45956 bp, 40 predicted proteins | sample 661771 | NCBI WGS metagenome assembly LQYC01 (sample SAMN03483023, study PRJNA281117) | bioreactor metagenome | isolation source: benzene-degrading methanogenic enrichment culture from a contaminated... | place: USA: oil refinery in Oklahoma | collected 2011-05
TTGGCTCCTCGTCATACTCCTCGACGTACTAAAATGTACGCCTGCGTCGATTCCTCGTCGCCGCCTCGATCTACTTTTGAATGCAACTTGGTATCAGCTCATCAGTGGAGGCTCAGAAACATCCCAAAGAGAAGCAAATGCTTCGCTGATTTGCTCCACCTGTTCGGGAGTATGTCCGGCGCTCACGCTGCAACGCAGCAGGGGATTCCCGTCAGGCGTGGCGGGTGGCAATACCATGTTTACATATACCCCACGCTCCAAAAGCTTCTTCCAGAATGCCACGGCCTTTCCTTTATCTTTCAGACGCACGGAAATAATGGGGCTTGGCGCCGGACCAAGAACAAAACCCATGTCCTTCAGCCGCTGATACAACTTCCGGGCGTTCTCCCAGAGCCGGCTCCGCAACTCGGGATGGGTGCGTAAAATCTTCAGAGCTGTACGGGTGGACGCAATGATTGAAGGAGAAGGAGATGCAGTAAAAATGTATGGTCGGCTCACGCAACGGATCAGTTCCAGCTGGGGATGATTACTGACACAAAAGCCTCCGATGGTGCCTAAACTCTTGCTGAAGGTTCCGACGATGAAATCAACGTCATCCTCAACGCCGGCTTCCTCCGCGAGACCTCGGCCCTGTTTGCCGAGAACCCCCAGGGAATGAGCTTCATCCACTAAAAGGCAGGCGCCATACTTCTCCTTTACCTCAGTGATATCGGAGAGCATCGCACGATCGCCCAGCATGCTGTAGATTCCTTCCACAACAATCAGGGTATTTTCGGTCTGCTTGCCCAGCCGTCGTAAACGCTTCTCAAGATCATTAATGTTGTTGTGTTTAAAAAGCATGAATTGGGCTCCGGCCAAACGGCACCCATCATAGATGCTCGCATGACAGTCAGAATCTATAAGAATAACATCCCCGGGTCCTGCCAAAGCCGTTATCATCCCAAGGATGGCCACATATCCGGTTGAAAATACAATGGCTCCTTTACGACCGAAAAATTCTGCCAATTCGCGTTCCAGAGCGATATGGGCAGCGTAATTCCCATTGGCCATTCGTGACCCGGTGGTGCCGGTGCCTTCCTGCTGAAGAGCCTCACACGCCGTCCGGATACATTCCTGATCAAAGGTAAGGCCCAAATAGTTGTTCGTGCCGGCAAGAACTGTGCGGCGGCCGTTTATCACCGCTTCAAAAGGAGCAGTAAAATGTTCCATGACAACGTTGACAGAGTCCACCCCACAATTTGTCAGGTCCTGGAGGGCTAAGCTAACCGGCCGGAATTTGTCAAAGATAGCCATTATGACCTTTCTGAGAGTAATCGTTGCAGTTGTTCCGCGAAATCCTTTATGGTGCGCACGTGAGGCAGAACGTTGAGGGGGATAGAAATATCGAAGCTGTCCTCAACCGTGACGAGCAGCTCCACTACTTTCAGGGAATCAAGCCCGAGATCCCCCGTCAGATCAGTCTCTTCATTCAGGTCAATGCCGTCCTTGTTGAAGGGCCGTATTATATCACAAAGCTTCACCACCAATTCTCGATAATTTTGCATAGAGATATTACCTCATTTTACCATCATTTTTCCTGCGATCTTCAATCCAATGTCAGTGTACGCCGCAATCCTTCTTCCAGACGAACGCGGGGAATCCACCCTGTCTCACGAGTGAACAAGGTATTATCACATACCCAGTTTGAGTGCCGTAACTCGCGCACCTTGCCCGGCGTAAGCATCGGAGTGTACCCGGCCGCTTGCGCCGCCACGAAATTGATCGCGGCCAAAAGCGACAAAAATGGGGCTGCAATCCTCACCTGACGCACACGCCCTTCCCTCACCCGGGCCATGGTCCTAATGAGATCGTCCCAGCTATAGCCGTCGGGCTGTCCGTCATGCACTTCAAACACTCGTTGCCGCGTGCTCACGCATTTCAGCCATTGCGCCACTGCCTCGGCAAGATCGTCTACATACAGCATCGAAAACCGGGCATCGGTCGGCCCCAGCGCCAAGCCGACTCCCCGATACATCCATCGAAAAAGAAAAAGCAACTCTTTGTCTCCCGGCCCATAGACAACTGATGGCCGCAGCGCTGCCCATTGCATTTCACCCGCCCCGGCGGCAAGTTCCTCTTCTCCCTGTCGCTTGCTTGCTGCGTAGGGCGAAAGGTGCGGCTCACGGGCGGCAAGTGAAGAGATGAGCAAAAAACAAGGCGCCGGCAGCTGCTCGGCGGCTGCTTGCACCAGCCGCGACACCCCATGCCTGTTTACGCGTATAAAGTCATCAGAAGCCGCGCCCCGCACCGCTCCGGCACAGTGCACCACCGCATCTGCCCCCAGCACCAGACGGCGCAAGCTTTCCAGGTCACTAAGAGCGCCTTCTATCCAATGGAGGCCAAGACCGGCGAGATGGTCTCGTCTTGACGTGGGACGGACCAGCGCTCTTATCTGCCAGTCTGCGGCTTTCAGCCGGTGTGCTATGGCGCCGCCTATAAACCCTGTTGCTCCCGTGAGGGCTACGATGCGGGACATTTTGTCTGTCCGGTGATGACCGATCTGGACATCTCATGAACGATCACCCCAAAGCCCAAAACCCGGGCTAACCGGTACGGACGAACGGGTAATCCGAACGCCGCTGTATCTTCGGCTTTCCCTTTCATCAAGGTGTGCTTTTTGCGACTCCTTCGGGGTAATTGCGGGGCTTTCACAGGAGAGCCTGTTTAAATCGCCTGTTTATAGATGTCCATGTTCGATTGCGTCAGCAGCTCTTTGCCGAATTGTTCGAGGAATCTTCGACGGGCTTGAGACCGGGACAGTTTACCTGATGTCGTGCGTGGTAAAGTCTTACGAGGGACAAGACAGATCAAACAGTCCAGGCCGAGCTCTTCAAGAAATATGGTCCCCAAACGTTCTATGAGCGCAGTGCGTTTTGCAGCGTCTGACTCGCGGCACTCGATCATCGTTACCGCCTTTTCTCCGCCATCCGGACCCGGCACCGAGAAGGCAGCAGCATCCCCCGATCTCACTTCCGGCTGCGCCTGCGCCAGGTATTCCAGATCCTGAGGCCAAATATTGCGGCCGTTGATGATAATGAGGTCCTTTTTTCGGCCCGTAATCACGATTTCGCCGGAGATCCGATATGCCAAATCTCCGGTGTTAAGCCAACCCTCAGAAGACAAAACCTCATGGGTTTTTTCGGGATCGGCGAAATAGCCGCTCATGACGCTGGGTCCCCGCACAAAGAGGGTTCCACAATGTCTATCCGGCAAATCCCGTCCTTGTGAATCCCGCACGGAAATTTCATACAGCGGCAACGGTATGCCGCACTTAACAAACGGCTTCACCCGGGTACCATCATTCTTCTGTGCCGGATCAATGGGGACGGCCTTTCTGTCTCGGGCAAGGCAGTTGCCATCGACGTAGTCTAACTCCAGCGCACGGTCAAGCGGCGCAAAGCTCACGGCAAGAGAGCATTCGGCCATACCGTAACAAGCGAGAAATGCCTCCTCTTTAAACCCGCACGAAGCGAATACCCCGGCAAAATCTTCCAGCGGTCCGGGACGAATCATTTCCGCCCCAACGCCGGCAACACGCCAGTTGCTGAGATCAAACCCGGCAACATCCTCCGGCCTTATTCGGCGGGCGCACAGTTCGTAGCCAAACGGGGGGCTGAAAGAAATAGTCCCCTTGTTCTGGCTCATCAACGCTATCCATTGTCTGGGTCGCATAGCGAAATCAAAAGTGCTGGAATAATCCACGGACCGTTGAGATGCTACCGGAACCAACACCAGCCCCACGAGCCCCATATCGTGATAAAAAGGGAGCCATGACACGCAGCGATCTTCCTGCCGTATCTTAACTCCGTGAATGCTGATGTCCGCCAGATTGCTCATTAAGGTGGTCTGGGTAATCATTACCCCCCGGGGGAAGCGGGTGCTTCCTGAAGTGTATTGCAGGTATGCCAGTTCATCACCGGCAAGAGGGCGCATGGTGGTCGACTGTTCAGGGAGCTGCGCGAAGGTTTCGGGAGTACCCACGAAACGCAGATGCAGTCCTTCTGCCGCCTTATTGAGAAACTCGAAATAGCCTTTGTGAGCAACAGCTATTTCAGCATCGCAGTTGATGAGTAGTCGCCGCAACTGTTCCACATAGGCTTTATGACTGCCCATATGGAAAAAAGCCGGCAGGGGAACCGGAACCAGTCCTGCGTACTGGCAGGCGAAGAAAAAAATCATGAAATCAGGCTCGGTATCGGCCACCAGGCCAACCCGATTTCCACGCTCCACCCCTAAGCCGCAAAGACGACGCGCAAAGGTTATCGCTTTTTCCCGTAATTTCGCATAGGGGAGAACAGTAGCTATCTTCCCGCCGCGATAGAAATTGAATCCTGTTTTACCTTGTGCCGCGTAATCCAGCGCTTCTGTCAGACTCGAGAAATCTGCCAGCCGCAACTGCAAATCGTTTTGGGTCGGCGTAGCCTCCATAAGAATAGACTCCTTGATGTTCAAAATGCCTCCATTCATACAGGAACATAGTCCCACATTCTCACGTGAAACTTCATGAATTCCTTAGTATCTCTTCTCATAAATTATTTCCGGCTTTTTGTCAACCTGCTTTTTTACGAAAATAGTGAGATTTTGGGACACTCAGTTATGAAATATAAATCTTTTAATGATCAGGGAAGAGGCTGTCCAATAATTGCCATCCCTAACTTGATTTGGGGCCTCTTTAGCATGTAACATATCGAAACTATGAGATTTTAAAACGAGTTCAAAATGACAAATTCCATAGTCAAGAGGTTATCGGATATCCTCGTAACATTTGGTTTAAATTAAGTTGCAGTAATTGTTCTGTTTTTTTTAAAAATAGTGAACACAAGGACAATGGAACGACATCACTGCTCTAAAGTATAAAACAACGCAATATTTTTTAATACGTTGATATTATTAGTTAAATAAAAAAACGAAAAGATATGCTTTATTCTTCCGTCATTCCGTCATTAGTTAAAATACATTAATTTTAAATTAATTAACACAAGATAATTAACACAAGATATTTACTTATTCAATCAAAAAAATAAGTCTGTCATTTAAAAATTAGGTTCTTCTCCCGATTAGTTGTAGAAAGTCTGAAAAATTTTCAGTGTAAAGTAACGAAAACCTTCGGCCGTTGATAGTATTCGAGACCTAAACTGAGCGATTCTTGTTTAAGGTGCCCAAACCACAGTAGGACAGGTCAGAAAAGCTTGTTGCCCAAATGGCAATTAAAACTATTATGTTATGCTGAACCCTGAACGTGATTCAGAGCATGGTTCAGGGTGACCAAAAAATGTTATATTTTTTTGCAAAAATCTCATTTTATGAGAGCAAAAGGCCTTTAAATAGAGTTAGTTCATGGGACCGAGGGGGTAATCATACCCCCCATGTTCATTCTGCTGTCCGAACTATGGTTTTTTTAAAAAACTTAATTTTGGACAAGAGTGATTTTATGTTATAAATAATCATTATCAATGATAAGTATCACTTAATTAGTTTAGCGTATGACTGCTTTTTGGTATCAGGTTCAAAGTTTCGGCCTGCTGAAGCCTTTACCTGAAGGCGAGGCGTTTTTCCCCATTCTCCGAGTGAAACAATTATTTGAGTGAGGCTGTTTATGAAAACAATTATTTTAAGTGCCGGACAGGGAAAACGATTGTTGCCGCTTACGGCTGAGACCCCGAAATGCCTCTTGCCGATTCAGGGGAAAAAATTGATTGAGTGGCAGATCGATGCACTGTCCGCCGCAGGGATAGACCGAGTAAGCGTGGTGGTCGGTTATGGCGCTGATCAGGTTGAGCGGCTTTTGACCCAGCGCTATGGGGTGGGTCGCATTACCCTTATCGACAACCCTAAGTTTGCCGAAACGGACAACCTCGTCAGTTGCTGGATGGCTCGCGACGAGATGAATGAGGATTTTTTCCTGCTTAACGGGGACACGTTGTTCGAAATCGCGGTGGTGCGGCGGGTGCTGAATAGAGCCACACACCCGGTGACCGTAGTGACCACTCATAAGTCCCACTATGATGCCGATGACATGAAAGTGACCTTGGAAGGACAAAGACTCATCAACATCGGCAAAGATCTCGAGCCCGAAAAGACGGACGGCGAGTCGGTGGGGATGATCCTTTTTCGGGGTGAAGGCCCGGCCCTTTTCCGCCAAGGGCTCGAGAGGGCCATGGGCGATCCTTCGTCTTCCCGGAAATGGTACTTGTCCGTAATTCGAGATTTGTGTCCCACCATGAAGGTATGGACATGTTCAATTGAAGGTCTGCGGAGCTGTGAGGTCGATTTTCCTGCGGATTTGAAGAGTGCGGCACACATGGTGAGCGCGTGCGCGGAAGAATCGGTCGCAGCGTGCAGGTAACGGGGACAGCCGTGTGGCCCTCTGCGCGTGGCGGGATGCGGATCGTGCGGAGAAATTTCCGCCGGTGTGTCATGGGGTTGCCCCGCACAGCGAGAGGATGATTCGTTACCCTCGACCAGCGAGGACTTCTTCCGCCAAACGCCAATCGCTGACCGTGTCCACATCGACGGCGGCTTCGGGAAAAGGCATGATGATTACTCCCGCCTTGACGTTCATGCGGGCTGACAACCTTCTTAAGCCCTCCTCCAGGGACAGCGTTCCCAGCAAATATCGGACCACAACCTGCCAACCGATTACCCGCATCATTCGCCAGGGTTTCTTGCGGTTACGTTCGCATTTCTGCCAAAACTCTGCGGCCCTGCGTGCGCGTGGAGTCAAAAAGGCGAAGAGATTGCACGAGCAAAAGGCGCCGTCACGCAGCTTGGTGGCGGTCCTTCTGGTCTGGGGAAATGCGCGTATGACCTGCTCATAGGGGGCAAGACCGGCGACAACGTCACAACCGGTGGCACGGGCCTTGCTGCAAAAGAAGTCGACTACCTCGGCGGTCAAAAACGCGTGATCAGCAGTGGTGACGAGCACGGGAGCGTCTGGGGAGAGCCCCTCCAACACGTGGTACGTGCTTGCACTGGGCGTTGCCTGAGGGGGAATCCATCTGATCTCACCTGCATTAATCCTGGAGAGCAGTTCAGGCTCCTGGGCAAGCAAGGCCTCGGAAGGGCCGCACACCGCCAGCGAGTCTACTTCCCGGGTCCCGGCAAGCGTGTCGAGCACGCGCAGCACCATAGGCCTTCCTCCCAAGGAAACAAAGGATTTACAGGGAGCACCCGCTGTCCGGGCCAGGGGATCACCGGGACCGCGGTCGGCTGCAAGCACCACGCCGGTAAAGGTTTTTGCGTTTTTATTTATAAAGTTCTTTTCCATATATTCGATAGCGTTTGTATACTTTGCCACCGATGGATTCGATGATGTTTCGCATCCTCATATTGTCTTCAAGTATCCAGGACATCTCAACTTCCCGGATACCGCGCCTTGCGGCGGGAGCGCGAACCGCATCTATAAGCATGAAGGCGAGCGCAGGCCCCAGCAAGCCCTCCTGATAGCGCCGACACACTCCCATAAGGGGGACACGCGCAGATGTGGGATATCTTACCTTAAGGCGCCACAGCAATTTCATCCAGCCGAAGGGGAAAAGCCGTCCGTTGAGATCTCGAATAACTTCATTGATGTTTGGGAGCACCACGATCATCCCGGCGGGGTCTCCGTTTACTTCTGCGATCTGCACGCATTCCTTATCCACCAGGTGTTTAATATCCTGCCCCATATGTTGGAATTCCGCCCTCGTAAACGGGATAAAACCCCAGTTTTGGGACCATGCGTCTTCGAAAATGCGCTGCAGAGTCTCCAACTCTTCGGTGAAACGGGACATGCACAGCGGTCGGAGCCGCACGGCTTGTGTCGCCCTTGCTGCAATTTTCTGTATCAAGGGAGGCCAATCAAATTCGGCATTAACAAGGTATGCGAGTAGGTCCTTTTCTTTGCGATAGCCTTGCTCCTCGATCCGTGGACCATAATAACGGCGCGCATGGCCCATCATGATTGAAGGGGGGGTGTCGAACCCTTCTACCAGCAACCCACCTTCCTGGTTTAGGGAAAGATTGAGGGGGCCGAGAATGCGGCGCATCCCCTTGCCGCGGAGCCACTGCTCAGCGGTATCAATGAGGGCCCGGAACGTCGTGGCGTCGTCTTCAGCCTCTATCATTCCGAAAAAGCCCGTGGCGACTCGATGGCGCTGGATGTGAAGTTCGTCCACTTGGGCGCTGATACGGCCCACGGGCCGCAATCCACGGTACGCGAGCCAGGAACAGTATTGGGCGTGCGCGAAATAAGGATTGCGGGGGGAAAAGTGCCGGCGTCGCTCAATGAGAAGCGGCGGGACCCACATCGGGTCATCGCCATAGAGAGACCAGGGAAGGCGGATGAATTGACGAAAAGCATTCCGTCCCTCAACTCGTGCAATCCGGAGTGTATGATCGGGCCGGTCGTTTTGTGCGGCCGGAGGTTGGATAAGCTGCTTCACGACAAAAACCGGTCCCCCTCAAGGGCAGCAGTCAGGAAGCCATAGCGCTCTGCAAAAGGCGCGAGGTCTCTTTCGGGCTGACAACCACACCAGGGGTGAAAACAAGAATCATTGTAGGTGATATAAGAAATATTTTTCAATTGAGCACCCCGAGCGTTTATTCAGAATTGTAACCTCCGCCTTTCTTTGTGTTGCCACGAAGGCTAAGGCGGGGGGTTACCTTTTTCAATCATTTTACAACTAATCCGAATATCTACAAGAAAAATCTTCAATAACAGGCAATCAAAATTTCACCCCTTTATTGACATGATCTAAGCAGATAGGCATAATGATATTTTTTATATATATTCTCGCGAAAATTCGTTTCATTTCATTAACCATCATTCGGATAACGACCTTGATCATAAATCGTTACCTCATTGCCGAAATAATAAAGCCTCTGGCCAGTATGCTTGTGGTTCTGGTGATAATCTTCGCGGCATACAGCACGAATCGCTACTTTGCAGATGCGATATCCGGCCTTATGTCCATAAAGACAATCATAATCCTTATTCTTCTCAAGATAGTGATCGCTCTGGAGGTAGTTCTTCCCGCCAGCCTCTACCTTGCGGTAATAGTCGGTTTAGGGCGGCTCTATAATGATAACGAAATGACGGCGCTTTTTGCTTCAGGCGTGGCTCTTCGTCGGGTACTGGCAGTCGTTCTTGTTTTTTCTTTACCTGTCGCGCTTCTGGGGGGGAGCTTTTCGCTTGCCGTGAGGCCATGGGCCTACGAACAATTTTTCTGGTTAAAAGCCAAAGCAAAGGCCGAGTTTGACGTCAGCCGATTGCAAGCAGGCAAGTTCTATAAGATTGGCGAAGGAAACCGGGTTATCTTTATTGAGAAAATTGACCGCGCCCGGCAGAGAGCGGAGGGGGTCTTTCTGCAAAAAGATCAGAAGGGCGAAAATGACATGCTGGAAGTCTTATACGCGAAGGAGGCCTATCAGCGTCTTGACCCGGCTACCGGCAGACAGGTCATCCGCTTTCTGGGCGTCTGTTTTTATGAATTCCCTCGCACCGGAGAATGGAGCGGGCGCGCTATGGAATCATCGCAATACACGCTTTCTTTATGGCCCCAGGAAATTATGCCCGTGGAATACAAGACAAAGGCCGCCTCTACGTTTCATCTGGCCCGTTCCGACAACCCGTCAGACATTGCTGAGCTCCAGGGGCGGGTTTCAGTGCCCCTTGCCACCATCCTCCTGGCGCTCCTCGGTGTGCCTCTGAGTCGGATAGAACCACGTAAGGGCAAACATACCAACCTACCAATTGCCATAGTCATTTACGGATTCTATAACAGCATCGTCACCGTGGCCAAACTCGGGGTGGAACAAAGTCGGATACCCCCCTTGCTGGGTATTTGGTGGGTGCAGGTGTTGCTGGCCGGTGCCTTGTTTATCCTTTTGCGTAACCCTTCTCAGCAATGCTGGTATCCCCGGAGAGGGCGGTGATCATGTTTTTGCGACCTTCTTTCGTGAGGATTTTTCCCATCATCTGGTATTGCGGGCGCTGTGATGAAAATAATTGATCTTTATATCGGCAAAAGCTTCACCTGGTGTTTTCTGCTTGTACTGTCCATATTGGGATTTCTGTTCAGCTTTTTTGAGTTTATCCTTGAAGTGGATGATGTGGGAAAAGGACATTATCAGGTTATGGATGCCCTTTCCTTTGTGCTTCTCACCCTGCCGGGCCGGATACTGGACCTGATACCGCAAAGCTGCCTCCTGGGGGGGGTCATAGCCCTTGGGCTGCTGGCGGACAAATATGAACTCGTCGCCATGCAAGCCGGCGGTATATCGGTGCGCCGGATCTGCTGGGCAGTCCTTGCGGCTGCCACGCTTCCCATGCTGGCGTCGGGAATCCTGGCAGAGTTTATCGTGCCGCCCCTGGAGCAGCAAGCACGGACGGGACGTTTGGTGGCGCTCACAAATGCTGATATCACGTTTACCAAGGGCGGTTTTTGGGCGCGCAACGGAAAGGTCTTTATACACGTCAGCAAAATCCATCCCGGGGGTATTCCTGAAAACGTTGACATTTTTGAGTGGGACCAAGAGGGCCGTCTCCGCGTATTCACGCACGCCCAAAAGGCTGATGTCCCCGCACGTAACAGATGGGTGCTCACCGATGTTGAACAGAGGATCATCTCCAGGGAAGGTGTGACCAGCCGGCGTCTCCCCAAACTCACCCTTGAATCGTTCCTCAGTGCGGAGCAGATGACAATCCAGGAGTTTCCGCCGGCAATGCAATCGCCCACTGACCTTTATCAATATATTCGGTTACTGCGGGAGAGCGGCCAAAATTCCGATCAATACGACTTAGTATTCTGGCAAAAGGTAAGTACCCCTCTGTCTACAGCTGCCCTGGTTTTGCTCTCCCTTACCTTCGTGGTTGGAACAACCCGTGGGCATACCGCCGGATTCAGGATAATGGTCGGAGCAATCGTCGGGATTGCGCTGCATTTTCTCAATCAGATTCTTGGAAACCTCGGGCTCGTTTTTGGTTTAAACCTGGCATTCGTCGTGATGGCGCCTGTTGCAGCGATCCTCTGTCTCGCTCTTTGGCTCTTGTCGCGTGGCCCATAGACAAGTATTAGCGGTGACCAATCGAATCCCCTCCGGCTTTCCTTTTCGAAGCTGCGTCACGGGGCATGACGTATCCCCGGCACATCATACCAAGTCGCCTTCATTTGCATATCTTTATTGTCTCCTCGTCATACTCCTCGACGCACTGAAACGTACGCCTGCGTCGATTCATCGTCGTCGCCTTGATTGCTTTTGAATGCAACTTGGTATCAGCCGGCCGGTTGAGGCAACGGTACCCACTGGTCGCCTTCATCGACGAAGCATTGTTCTGTCGGCGAGAAAACTCTCACGGTAAGCAGCATCCCCAATCCACCCGCACTTTGCATCAGACGAAAGACATGGTATCGGGCCCGTCGCTGTGCTGTACGGCCGAGCGATGAAGCTGACGGGACACCGATTACCGAGACCCGGCCCCAGGGTGTCTCAAGATGTCCTGAAGTAGTGCGATGGGTATGACCATGCAAAATGAGTTCAGCGCCATGACGCGCCAGAAGCGCTTGAAATGCTGCCTGGTCCGTAAGTCGCTTCCGCCAGGAACTCGTACCGGAAACCGGTGGATGGTGGATCAACACCACTCTCACAAGATGCCTGCGTCGTGTCTCGTCAAGGACACTTTCAAGCTTCTCCAGCTGCACTTTGCCAATGCTGCCGGTAGCAAGCAACGGTATGGTGGGACACGCGGTGGAAACGCCGATGAAAGCCATGTCGCCCCGGACTCGCAAGGTGGGAAAAACAATACCGTGGTCCTTAACCACTTCCGGGCAACTCTGGTCTGAATCAGAGGCCATATAATCTGACCAGAGGCGAAACGTGCGCTCCCACGCTGTGGCAACATACGCGTCATGATTGCCGGGTATTACCATTACTTTGGAAGGCGGCCCCAGGGACTGGAGCAATTCTCGAGCCTGAAGAAACTCGCCCGGTAAACCCATATGGGTCAAATCCCCGGTGAGAACGATATGATCGGGTTTGAGAGACTGCATGTCTTTTAGCAGAGCGGCGAGAACCTCTTCGCAATGCTCCGCCTTCCGGTGCAGGCGCCAGGAAAAATACGCGTACACTCTTTTATTCAGCAGATCCCCTACCCGTACACCGGTTGCCGAAAACAAATGGGGATCGGAAAGATGAACAAACCTGAATACCTCCTCTTTAGACGGAAGCTTGTCCTCCACATTAAACCTGTTCACTAAAATAACTTATTAATATTAAAATGAACGACATAAATAACTTGACATTGAAAATGGTCTCCCATTCCGCCCCAGTTCCCTTAACGTCATTCCCGCGAAAGCGGGAATCCAGAAGGGTCGCTCATGAAGCGATGGAACTGAGTTAATTCTTACCTGCCTCTGGATTCCGGGTCAAGCCCGGAATGACAATAGCGAGGGCTTCGGTATGGCAAAAGAAGAATGCCTCTTTATTTATGTTGTTCAATATAATTGATGCATAAAATATTTTCCGTAACCATCATTCAGAGTATGCCTGAAAAAGAGGGTTGTTTTTTGCATTGGAGAGCTTTAAAATATCCAAAAGTACCTTTAATTCCAGAGACAAAATGAGAAAAGCAAGTGAAACTTTCCTCATATTTTGGTATTGTGAGACCTTTGAATTTTGTCATTTCGAGGAGCGGCAGCGATGAGAAATCTTAACAAGTTCGATTTCTCCCTTCGGTCGAAATGACATAGAATCGGTATTTTTCAAAGGTCTCATTGTCAATAAATTAAAGCAGCTTGAGAAAATACGCACTTTTTTCTCATAACAAATAGTTAAGAGGCCCAACTTTTGGCCTTCAAAGGGTCTTTGATTGATGGGACTTTACAAAATTCATATTTTTATTATATAATATTATTTTAGTTTAATTACCAGACTTTTTTGCGCCTGCCCGGGTCCAAGGAAGCCTTGGATGGCAGGTTTTTTTATGAGAGGTGCACTGATGCCGATTTACGCCTACATTTTTTGCGAGGCCCCGATTCTTCTCTGGGGATTGTCCCCACGCCAGCGCTTGGAGCGAGCGTTCAAACGCGCGGGCGTAGTCGATTTTTTAGAAAATCTTGAATCCATTCCAGCTCAAAGTCCAGTACTATTAATCCGCGGCGATTACCTTTATGACGATCGGGTGATCAATAGGCTGATTGAGACCACCAATGTGATATTACAGGCCGGTCCTGCCGAGGCACGAGCGGCGGTCGCTGCCAATGTTCCATCGAGCTGCGCGTTGCAAGCATGGGAACTCCTGAACGGCCGATCCGCTGAGACATCCTTGCCCGGCATGAGAACTGAAATCCCGGAGACCCTCTCTTCATCATATCAGAGGAGCCTCAAAAAGTCAGATCCGCCTTTTATTCTACCCATTACCGAAACAAACCGTCGTGAGCTGGAACAGCGACTCTTTGCCGGGTCCTACAAGGGGGTGACCGACCTGGTTACCAAATGGGTATGGCCGCGTCCCGCTCAGTGGTGCACAAGAGTGTGCGTTCGTTTGGGCCTGAGCCCGAATCAGGTCACGTTCATAGGCTTCGTGCTGGTTATCTTCGCGACCGTACTGTTCGCCCGCGGCCAATTCGGCTGGGGTTTGCTGGCCGGGTGGGTGATGACCTTCCTGGACACGGTTGACGGAAAATTAGCCCGCGTAACCATAACTTCCAGTCGGTTCGGGCATCTTTTTGATCATATAATTGACCTCGTGCACCCGCCAGTCTGGTACGTAGCCTGGGGCATTGGTCTGGGCGTTTCCCATGTGGGCTTGCCTGAGATATCATTGAAAACTGTATCATGGGTGATCATTGGCGGATACATCGTGGGGCGTCTGGTTGAACTTGTTTTCAAGAAGCGGTTGGGACCTTTTGTAATATTCATCTGGCGTCCGGTGGATTCGTATTTCCGGCTCATTACCGCGAGACGTAACCCCAACCTCATCCTGTTGACGGCAGGCGCCGTCACCGGTCATTGTGATTTCGGTTTGCTGGCGGTGGCCTTCTGGACCGGTGTGACCAGTCTTTTTCTGGTTATCCGGCTGGGTATGGCGGGGTTTACCCGGATAGCCTCCGGCCCTTTGCGCACCTGGCTGTTGGATATTGACCAGGGGGCCTATGATAAGTCTTTGGCGGCGAAGTTATTCAACCGGCGACCAGCAAACCAGTCAACCGATAAGCATGAGTGACGATCACAAAACCCTCCGAACAGATGGGCCATTAAAACAGTTGTCTGAGTCGTGCATTTCTGTGCCGCGTCCTTTGCAGCCCGGAAAAACGCTCGGCCTCGGTTTGATCAGCAATCCCCTGAGCGGCGGCAACCGGAAAGGTCTGCACATCATCCGGGAGGAATTGGCCGGGCGACCACAGGTCTTCCATTGTGAGGCAACTACACCACCGGAAGTAGGATCAGCTCTGGCCGAATTCGCCCGGAGGAACGTGGACGTCGTGGCGATAAATGGAGGTGACGGCACCATCCACGCGGTTCTCACGGAGCTTTTCCGACAGCCATCACCTGGGCCGCTGCCCTTACTCGCGCTCTTGCGTTCAGGCACGGCCAGCATGATCGCCAGGGATGTCGGTTTGAGCGGTTCTCGGCGAGGAGCGCTCAGCAGGCTTCTAACCTGGATCAGCACCGGCTCCGGCAGCGCGGCTGTTGTCCAACGACCGGTATTAAAAGTTGAAGGAGCATCCGATCAGAAACCTTTTTACGGGATGTTTTTGGGAGCAGCCGGTATCTGCCAGGGAATTCGGTTCTGTCTTGATCGCGTGCACAGCAAGGGCGTGAGCGGCCAGCTGGCCGCGGGACTGACGTTAGGCCGATTTCTGTTAGCCGCGGTGCGCGGGGACAAAAGCTTGCTTTCCCCGGCGCGGGCCACCGTTCGCTTGGACAGCGAGCCCCCGGAAGAACGGGAGTTTCTTTTAATGCTCATAAGCACCCTTGAACGCTTGTTTCTTGGGATACGACCTTACTGGACTGATGAAACCGGGCCCCTTTACTACACCGCGCTCGCCGCCCGTCCACAGCATTTGCTGCGGGCGTTACCAGCCTTGCTGCGCGGTCAAAAAGGCCGTTTCTGCGCGCCGGAGCATGGATACTTTAGCCGAAAAGTCCGGGAAGCACGGCTCACACTTACCGGCGGATTCACCCTCGACGGCGAACTTTATGCCTTGGATAATCAAACAACCAATCTCACCATCACCGAAGGTGGAAAAGTATCCTTTTTAAAATTATGACCATCACCGCGTCAGCAGGACTTATTACCATCATCCGCCAAAAGACCTCACGGGAGGCCCCTCCCGGGATAAAAGCCCTGATTGAAGAGATATTTGCGCGTCACCGCGACGCTGTTCAGGCCATTCTCTGGTATGGATCCTGTTTCCGAACAGGTGACGATAACAACGGAATCGTCGACTTCTACCTGGTGGTGGACAAGTATCACCACGCCTACCACAAATACTCTTATGCCGTTTTGAATAAGCTCTTGCCACCTAATGTATTCTATTTTGAGATCCCCTACGAAGGAGGCGTGAGACGCTGCAAATATACGGTCTTTAGCTTGAAAGACTTTCAGCAGGGGGCCTCAATGCGCTGGTTTCGTTCGTATCTGTGGAGTCGGCTTGCACAGCCTATGGGTCTTGTGTATGCACGCAATAACCACGTGGCAGAGCAGGTGTACGCCACGATGGCCCGTGCCCTGCTTACCTTTATCACCCGGGTGTTGCCCCTCATGCCGCCGCAACAATTCACCAGCCGAGAATTGTGGTGCAAGGGGCTTGCGCTCAGCTATGCGGCTGAACTGAGAGCAGAACGGCGTGATAAGCTTACCGATCTGTTTGACGCAGCCCCACGCCATTACGAAGAACTGACGCGTGCTGCAATGGATACAGTTTCGTATTCTGTAGAGGCTATGAGCGGCAATCATTCATGGCGCTATCAGGCGAACATTCCTGCTCTGACGCGCGTTTCCAGCCGGGTTATGTGGGCTTTGCGCCGTCTGCAGGGCAAAACACTCTCAATGCTGTATCTCGTTAAAGGATTATATACCTTCCAGGGTGGTCTGGATTATGTTCTTTGGAAGATAGAACGGCATTCGGGTGTTAGGATCCACATAGATCACCGTTTGAGACAGGTTCCGTTGGTGGGAGTGGCGGTGCTTTTCTGGCGGCTTTACCGGCGTGGCGCTTTCCGTTAGGGAAATGGCCGGAGGACGGCGGACCCGGGTAACATCCTGTTATCCAAGCCTGCCAAAATTAATGGAAGGGACGCGATGCTCCCTTTAACAGACCGCATAGGAACGTCTGTATGAGAATTTTGTTAGTGGAAGATGATAAAAATGTAAGCCGTTTTATCGAAAAAGGGTTAAAAGAAAACTCTTTTAGCGTGGACATTGCGGAAAATGGCGAAGATGGTCTTCATTTGGCAACCCAAGAAAATTATGACCTTATTATCCTGGACATTATGCTCCCTCTTTTGAGCGGGGATAAAATTCTTCTTCATTTAAGAGAAAGGGGAAATACTACTCCAGTCATATTTCTCACTGCCAAAGACTCCGAAGGAAGCATAGTGAATGGATTAAATTTAGGGGCTGACGATTATATCGTTAAGCCCTTTTCTTTTCATGAACTATTGGCGCGCATAAGGGCTATCCTTCGTCGGGGCAAAGAGGTTGTGTCTCCTGCTTTACAGTATGCTGATTTGACGTTGAATCAAATCAGCCGGGAGGTCCGGCGGGGGGATGCTCTTATTGACCTTACCCCCAAAGAATACGCTCTGCTCGAATATTTCATGAGGAATCCCGGCCAGGTTCTGACCCGCACCATGCTTTCCGAGCACATCTGGAATTATAATTTTGACACCATGACCAATGTCATTGATGTTCATATTAATCATCTCCGGGCTAAAATTGATAAAGACTTCTCCCCAAAACTAATTCATACTATTAAGGGTGTTGGATATGTCTTCAAAGGGAGGGATTAAATTTTACAAACGACTCGATGTGAGGATGGCGTTATGGTACACGGTAACGTTTTTGACCATGATAATCCTTATCTTTGGATTCTTAGACTATCGCTTGCGTCGTAATTTTCTTAAGGGAATTGACCGGATGCTCGCGGACGAGGTCAAGGAAATTATCAATGTGATCCGTAACAATCCTGAAACTTTAAACGATGAATTAAGAGAATATGAGAAAGTTGCCTCCAACCGCAGATATTACCCCATCGCTTTCCAGTTGCTCGATCAAAAGGGGAGGATCATTTTTTCCTCCTTAGCTTTACCGGGTCTTGCTTTTCCCAAAGTTTCTCTCGATCACAATAATTATCAAAAAACTGTTAATACAATGTTGGATGTTCCCCCAGGAGGAAGTCCTTTCCGCATCTGTACGTATTTCTATAGCGAAAATGGGAAATTAAAATATGTTGTTCAGATAGTAACCCATCTTCTGCACATGGAGAAAACTATTGAAAACTTCCGGGAAAACCTTTTAACCGCGTTTTTTGTGGCTTTTCTTTTCGGCTCCATAGGAGGGTGGTTTTTATCCCGTAACAATTTGAGGCCCATTAGTAAAATAACGGAAACAACCAAACGAATAAACGCCACCAACCTGAGCGAACGGCTGCCACGCCAAGGGACTGACAATGATCTGGATATGCTGGCCAAGACCATCAATCAGATGTTTGAGCGCTTGGAAGAAGCTTTTCAAAAACTCTCCCGATTTACTGCTGATGCCGCTCATGAGTTGCGCACTCCGCTCGCTGCTCTTAAGGGTGAGACTGAAGTTTTGCTTTCCCGAAAACGGTCTTCAGAAGACTATCACGAGGCACTGACTAATAACCTCGAACGGCTTGATTTTTTGACCAAGCTCGTTAATGAGCTCCTCATTCTCTCTCAAGCAGACGAAGGCAAGGCAAGCCTCAAGATTGAAAATCTAAATTTTTCTGGACTGCTTAAAGAACTTTATGAGGCCTTCAATGTTGTGGCAATGCAGAAAAAAATCAGTTTTACCTTTTCGGCTTTCGAGGAGGTACTGATAAATGGCGACCGCATAAAGCTGAAACAGCTTTTCAGCAACCTCATTGATAATGCCATAAAGTATACTTCTGATGGAGGGACTATTAGTATTACAGTGCAACCGGGAAAAGACCAGATAATCGTCACCTTGAAAGACACGGGTATAGGAATACCGAGCGAGGATTTGCCTCATATATTTGACCGATTTTACCGGGTGGATACATCCCGCTCCCGTCTATCGGGCGGAGTAGGTCTTGGATTAAGTATTTGTCATTGGATTGTAAAGGCCCATCACGGAACCATTGACGTAAAAAGCCAACCTCACCAGGGAACTACCTTTATCCTTATGCTGCCCACCCAACCTACCGGGATTTCTCCAAACGCTAAGATATATAATTTGTATAATCTAATTTAGAGCGTTATAAAGAGACGGATAGAAAAAGGATTTGAATTCTTAATTCATGTATAATACCATTGGCAGGCAGAATCAGGCTTATTGAGCACGGATGACAAAGGAGCCTTTGACCAGCGCAAACCTCGGAGGTTTTTTTAAATTTGTTGCTATTGTTTGTTTGTCGACGCTCTACCGCATGATCTCTAAAAATAGCAGAAGAAGAGAAGACACCGTAAAAGGTTATTTTTACTGGTGGTCCTCCTCATTCCCGTTATCCCGCGAGATTAACAGGCATAGCTCTGACGTATGGTTATGTTTATCTTTATAATCATTGGTTACGTAAACTTTGTTAGGTAAACAGCACACTTTTTTTAAATTTCTGCCACGCTGCGCTAAATTCCAGACTTTGGGAGTTTCTCAGAAGGGAGGCGCAGGCATACCTTTCTGGTCACAATACGCGGACCTGCTGGTCGGCGTCGTCTGTATCGCATCGGTGTTCTGTTTTCTTGGGTCGCGCGATATCGCGGATGTGCGTGAGCGGCGAATCGCAGGCACGGCGGCGGATGTAGCCGACAACGGCCATTGGCTGTTGCCGCAATTAGAAGGTAAACCGCGGATTTTGAAACCCCCGTTTGCGGATTGGATCGTGGTGGGAAGCATGCGGCTGCTGGGACGAAATGAGTTCGGCTTCCGACTGCCGTTCGCGCTTGCCGGCTTGGGCATAATCTTTGTGGCTTGGGCGATAACGCGCCGGCTTTTTGACAAGGAAACCGGACGGATTGCCGCGCTGATTTTGGCCACCACACCTTATTTTATTTCCGAATGTCATTCGCCGAGCCAAGATTTATTACTGAGCTTTTTTACCGGCCTTGCGCTGCTGCTGTGGCTGGTCTGGGAAAAGGAGGGCCGGCCGTGGTCAGCTTCGTGGTGGGGATTTTATGTCAGCCTGTCGTTAGCCTGCCTGTTCAAGGGGCCGTTGGCACTGATTATTGTGAGCATACCTATTGTGCTGGAACTATGGGTGTCGCATCAATGGCAGCTGGGAGTGCGGATGCGACCGTGGTGGGGACTGCTCATGGTGATAGGGTTCGCATTTGCCTGGCCGATAATGCTTTGGTTATGGGACAAAGACTTTCTGCTGCAGATGATTGCTGACGTAAAACGGTCTGTGGTTCCAAGCCAAGAGCATCATGGTTGGAGTTATTCCCAACATTTGGGCAATTGGCCGTGGTTCACCTATCCCTGGAGTATTTTCGGCGTCGGGGCGCTTTTTTTGCCGGCCTGGGGACGAAAATTGCAAAACTGGTCACGCCTGCGGTTTTGTTCCTTGTGGTTGACCGGAAACTTTGTTTTCTTCGCAGCTTGCGCCAAACAGCCGATTCATCATCTCTTGCCGGTGATTCCTGGCGTGGGGGTGATTGAGGCGGTGCTGCTGCGGCAATTTCTGAAAAGAATTGATAGCAGGAAGATAGATCGTTTTGGCTGGGTTGTGGCCGGGTTGCTCTCTTTATGCTGTGTGCTTTTCTCTTTCGGGGTTGGTTTCTCTATGTATTCCCGCGAAATTGCGAGCCTCACGCACGCTCTTGCCGTGTGCTGCTGTCTTGTCATTCCAGCATTCATAGGTTCCTGTTTTCTTTTTTCGCGCCCTCAAAGGGCGTTCAAACTTTTCGTTTTAACCGGTGTGCTGTGTATAATCACGATTTCCGGCTGGATCGAACCAGCGTTGAGCGCGCGGAGAAGCATTGTCAGCTTTGCCCAGGGCATTAACCGCCTTGTGCCCGAAAATGAACCGGTTTATTTCACTTTCCTCAAAGACGCTCTTCCTTTCTACGCGCGGCGCGAGTTTGTAAAGTTGGATTTTAATCCACAGTCCCGGACGGTTGTGTCCGCGCTGGCTTCCAGAAAACAGGGTTACTGTCTTGTCACTCAAGACATCTATAAAATGCTGGCGGCTTTAGGAAAAGATCAACTCACGTTTGAGGTGGTTCTCAGGCATGAGAATTCGGAAAAAAATAATGCCATACCGCTGCTCTTGTTGCATTTCGTTGCTCGGTAGTGGTATGAGAAGGCATGGCTCAGATAAAAAAGAAAGGTAGCGGTGACATTGCTATCCCGTAAAGGTAATCCAGGGGTTTCTTCTTGCATGCGTAACCAACATCATTTCACCACCGGCAACATTTCTCAGTATATGTCTCTTAAGAAAAATTAATTTTTAATTAATGAAAGGTTAATCTTAACTGAGTTATTAACAATTTAGCGTTTGACAAAAGGTAGTATTAATTTTATTATTTTTACCCTTTTATTGTTATAAGACTAGGCCCCATTAATCTCCTGAGGGAGTGACCCCAAACATCGTCAGGGAGGTGTTTAATGAATATGTGGCTCATTATCGGATTTATTGGACAAGCTTTATTTTCCATGAGGTTTCTGCTTCAGTGGATTGCCTCGGAACGGAAGGGAGAAAGTGTTATTCCTGCACTGTTCTGGTATTTTAGCCTGGCCGGAGGACTTACCTTGCTCGCGTATGCCATCTATAAGCAAGACCCGGTCTTTATCCTCGGACAAAGCGCGGGGGCGTTTATTTATGTTCGGAATTTGGTTCTCATTTTTCGTAAGAAGGGAGGCCAACTCAAAGGGGCCAAAGTTTAATCGCAGAAAATACCTTGAGGGAGGTAATGAATTAAAAAGGGACTTCAATTAACAATTAATATTAATTAAGGAAAATCAGATTATTTCTATGGCTCATCCCCTGTCAAAAAATAATTCTTTTTTTTCTTCTTTCCACACCAATTTTGATTGGGAGAAAGTCAGCGTTCCTCTTTTACTCACCATCTCTGTAGTTGCCATATTTTTTCAATTGGGATCTCGGAGTTTTGAAAACCAGTGTTACATTAGGTACGCCGAGGTGGCGCGGGAGATGATCCGCTCCGGGGACTGGATTGTCCCCCGATTAGAAGGCGAGCTTTTTCTCCATAAGCCAGCGCTTATCATCTGGCTTATTGCTCTACCTTCAGCTTTAGTGGGCAAGGTTACTCCTTTATTGGCAAGGCTTCCTTCGGCGTTAAGCGCGGTGGCGATAATCGGACTTACCTATTTTTTAGGGAAAAGGATGTTCCGGGATTTTCGGGTAGGAGCACTTGCGGGCCTTATCCTGTTAAGCTCCAAAGAATTCTTCTGGCAGGCGAGGACTGCCAGAGCGGACATGGCGCTTACCCTTTTTATCCTTTTTTCCTTGACTTGTTTCTTTTTGGCCTATGAGTCATCGGGTAAAAAAAGGTTTCCCCTGTTTATTCTCTTTTTTGCAGGCATGGCCTTGGGGACGCTGACCAAAGGGCCTGCGGTAATATTATTTTATTTGGGGCCGGTTACCCTTTTTCTTTTTTTTAAAAAAAGGCTTCGGGTTTTATTTGAACCAGGATTTTGGTGGGGATGGTTTTTATTTGCGCTTATCCTCTTATCCTGGGTTTTGCCTTACTTAAGCCGCGTGGGGGTCTCAACAGTTTTAGAACAATTTTCTTTATCTAAGATTCTTTCACGGCCGGAACCTTTTTATTATTATTTAGTCGAATTCTGGCCTCGGTTTGCACCCTGGTCGCTTTTTCTTCCTGCGGCAGTTGTTTTCTTTTTCCGACAAAACCCTGATCAGCGGGACGAAAAACTGTTTCTCCTTTCCTGGATCGTGATCATCATAGCTTTTATTTCATTGATACAAAATAAAACCTATCGTTACTTGCTTCCGATTTTTCCTGCTTACAGCATTATTCTGGGAGCTGCGTTCAAAGAGGGATTTTTGTCGGCGGTGTCCAGGCAAGATTGGATTGGTCGATTCTGGAAGTACCCGGTACGGTTTTACTTGTTTATTTTTCTCATAACTTTTTTGCCTGCTCCTTTTTTAGCGTGGTGGTTTACTCGTTCTGCCACTGTTGCGTTAGTAAACATGGTTATTTACCTGGGAGGGAGTATATTGATAGGGTATGCCATCTTTAGGGGTAAGGCCTCAGCAAAAGTAGTAGTGATAGGTTTGTGTTCCCTCCTGGTCTATGAGACCTACTATTATTTCATTTCTTTTGAGGATAAAAAGCACTCGCCGTTTATGCAGGTTGCGGAAAGCGTTAAAGCACGGACCGATCCCGAAGCGCTTTGTTTTTTCGATTTTGCCGGAGAAAAAGCGATTTTAATCGATTTTTATTTGGATACAGTGGCTCCAAAGTTTTCTGGCGCATCGGAAGTTGTAAATTTTCTGACTAAAAACAATGAACCCCATGCCTGCCTGACGTCGCAGCAAGGATTTACTCAAATTTCACAAGACCTCTCTCCAAAAAGTCTTGAAGTCTATCCCCTAACGTATTATAAAAAAGCAACCTACTATTTGATAATCTCTAAAAGAGAATAATACGTTACCTTTTGATTTCTTGTAAAAGTTCCGATGGATCACATCAACTGGCAGATTAATAAGCAGCTTTTCCCTGACCTCAATCCTCAGGACATGGAGTATTTGGTCTCGGAATTTATGAGGGGAAAAGGTGACGTTAAAAAGGATAAGCCTCGTAGAACTGTTAAGAAAATGGAGCTTAAGGGTAAGGGATTTTTTTTTGTCAAACATATTAAAATTAAAGGTTGGGACACCGCCTTGAAATATTTTTTCCTTCCCAGAAAAATTTTAACTGAATGGCGAATCATGAATCAGTTAATTGGGCTGGATATCTCGATACCCTATCCTGTGGCCTTGGGAATCAACCGAAAGTTTGGGCTTTTAAAGGAAGCATTTCTCATAACTCAGTCTTTGGGAGAAATGATAGATTTACATAGATTTTATAAGGAGAATATAAAAAACAACCTTGAAAAAGAAACCTTTATAAAAGCATTAACCACTTACGTGCGGTTCCTTCACCATAAAGGTGTCCTTCATCATGATATCCACCTTGAAAACATTATCGTCCCAAGAGAGAGGGTACACCCACTTTTCTTTTTTCTGGTTGACTTATATAAAACGCGGATTAAAAGGAACCCGAGCGAAAAAGAAAAAATGCTTAACCTTGGTCTTCTCATTTTTTACATTTCTGAAGCGAATCTTTTTGGACCGAGTGATCAAGAAAAGTTTATCCGACTTTATTACTCCGAAGACGATTTTTCTGAGGCAAAACTCAATTCCATAACCAAAAAAATTTTTTTTCAGATAAAAAAACTAAGGGACCAAAGATTCCTCAGCTGGGGGAGAAAAAGCTTTCGGACCGGTAAATTTTTTAACATTATTAAAGGGAAGGGGAAGTTTTTAATCTATCGCTGGGAATTTGACCATAAACTTATTCCTGATATTCTTAAGACGCATGAGGCAATTACCACATCCATCCGGGGAATTATTCATCCCCGTCATGATCAGCTTCCTCCCGCTATTCTCAAAACTTCCCGCAAAGCTATTGTCACGAAAATTAATATAAGGGGTCAGACCTTTATCGTGAAAGAAGGTAGAAACGACGCGTTGCGGGCTTCGTTTCAGTTTTGGGTAGCGCGGTTACGAAACCGGCGATCCTGGGCTAATAGTAATAAATTAGCTCTCAAAAGCATTCCCACTCCCCGTGGCTTAGCTCTTTTTGAAGAGAAGAGATGGGGTGTTTGGATGAGAAGCTTTTTAATTATGGAATATGTGGAAGGTGCGATTCCCCTTCGCTCCTATGTCCACATTTTTAAACATCCCTCGGGTCCCGAAGTTTTTCAAATGAAAAGGGCTTTCATTTCTTTTATGGCGAGGTTTGTTCGGACCCTTCATCAGCAGGGGATTTATCATGGTGACTTCAAGTCGGACAATTTTTTGATTAAAGCAAAAGGAGAAAAGGAGTGGGAATGCTTAATTGTGGATACTGATCGGGTTTATTTTGGCAACGGGGTTTCCCTCCCTCACCTGATTAAGAACTTCGCTCAACTCAATGCTACGATTGCGCAGTGCATATCTCCTTCCAATCGAATTAAATTTTTTAAAGATTACAGTGAAAAAAATAAATGGACCCGCAAGCAGAGAAAAACAATCTTCCGTCGAATTTTAAAAATCTGTCAATCCAGAAACACAGAACAATATGGTGTGAGTTTTAAGAGAAAATATCCCCCCTCTATCGGAGACCGTTCTCTTAAAATTCTCCATATCAATACGGAATTAACCTGGCGTGGGGGAGAACAACAGGCACTTTATCTCATGGAGGGTTTAAATCAGGGAGGGCAGATTTCGCATTTAATTTGTCAGCCCAATAGTGCGGTTTATGAACGTGCCCGGCAAAAAAATATTGTTATCTTTCCTGTTCGGATGAAAGGTGAATTTGACCTTAGTGCTGTTTTTAAAATCGCCCGAATAATAAAAAAAGAAAAATATGACATTGTCCACTCCCACACATCGCATGCTCATTCTCTTGTGATGTGGGCTTCCTTATTGTTAAGAAAAAAACCGGTCCGCATTGTTTCCCGCCGGGTTGATTTCAGTATCTTTCGGCACAATTTTCTTGGGATGAATCGTTATAAGTACACCAAAGGGGCAGATCACATCATTGCTGTTGCCCATAAGGTCAAGGATGTCCTTATCCAGGACGGTATACCTTCCGAAAAAGTATCGGTTGTCCATAGTGGAGCGGATATGAATCGGTTTCAAGGTAAACACGGTGACCATCTTTTTCAGGAGTTTTCTTTATCCCCTCATGCTCCACTTCTGGGAAATATAGGTTATTTAGTAGGGCATAAAGGCCAAAAACACCTCATTCAGGCTATGGCAAAAGTCGTTCAGAAATTTCCGGAAGCGCATCTTTTGATCGTCGGAAAAGGAGAATTAGAAAAAGAATTGAAAAGCCTCACTGCCCACCTGGGCCTTAATAAACATATAACCTTTACTGGGTTTCGATCAGATGTTGGTGCGTTTATGAATATATTTGATATGCTCGTAGTATCAAGCACGGGAGAAGGTCTTCCTGCGACTATCGTTGATGCACTCGCTTTAGAAATTCCTGTCGTTACCACTGATGCCGGAGGGGTACCAGAAATTATCACTCATGGAGAGACGGGAATCATTGTTCCGCAAGCTGATCCGGATGCCTTGGCTCATGGGATCATTTGGACATTGAATAACTATGATAAAGTGAAGGAAATGGCCAAACGAGGCAAGAGGGACGTTGTGGAAAAATTCAGTGCGGATGCGATGGTGGAAGGAATCCTTCGGATTTATCAAAAAATATGTAGTGCGGGAAGAGATTAACCATGTCCGGAAAAATTAACCGGCTTCTTTTTTTCGGAAAGACACGAAAACGCACCCAAACCCCCTCGTTTTTCATAAAAGCCTTTCGTAACCGGGGCATCACTGTGCACGCTATCAATTATCGAAAACTGGAGCGGCTCTGGGGAAAATGGCTCACGGAAAGATATCTTTTTTCCACCTTTAATCGTTTCCAACCTCAGGTGATTTTTATCAATACCATTGATATCCCCTTGAAGATGCTGAACCAGATGTCCAGAAAGACCAAGGTTGCTATTTACCTTCCAGACTTGATTACTCTTTCTGATAGTAGCGCCTCTTCGGGGTTTATTACTCCCTTTAAGGAAGAGATGATTGAACGAGGGAAATTAGCCGACTATTTTTTTATTACTAACCAGGGGCAGATTTCTTTTTTGAAGGAGCAGGGGATAAAAAACCCTATTTTCATTACTCAGGGATGCGATCGGGAAGCGCACCGCATTATTAAAAGTAAAAGTAAAAAATGGAAAAGCGACGTGGCATTTATCGGCGGAGCTGAGGAGCCGGAGAGGATTAATCTTATAAAGGAGGTTGCTAAACTTTTTAACCTCAAAGTTTGGGGGGGGGATTGGAAAAGGCACGGGTTAAAATGTCATAAGCGCAATGTCTATCCGGATGAATTTGCAAAGATTTGTTCAGGGACAAAAATAGTTTTGGGCATTGATTCGTCGAACCAGGTAGAAGGATACTTCTCCAACCGAACCTGGATAACGTTGGGGTGCGGGGGGTTTCTCCTTACCCGCTATGTTCCTGGTTTGGAAAAAATTTTTACTAATAAAAAGCATCTGGTTTGGTATCATAGTGTTGAGGAGTGCCTCCATCTTATTGCTGAATATCTCAAAAAAGATGAGGAAAGAGAAAGGGTCAGCAGAGAAGGGTATCACTATGTTCATGAACACCATACGTATGATCATGTGGTGAAAAGGATACTTCACCACATTGAATAGAACACTATGAGTAGGATATTTTTAATAAAGCACAGGGATTGTTTCTATTTTTTTTCGTATGGTAATTGTGCAATAGAGGAAGATTTTTTTTTGACAAATAATGGTTTTTTGTTACAATAGAAAAAATTTGGTTCCTTTGGTTAAAAGGACAATAAGAGGTGCTTTTGCAATAAAAAAGGCAAATATGGAAAGCGGAAGTATAATAATCCTCAATCTTCAGGACCCGAGGGAAAAGATTATCGGAAAACTCCTTGCCATTTCACCTTCCGGGATTACCGTTAAGGGAGTGGATGTAAACTCGTTTTATGACTGGATGAAGCAGTTCACCCAAAAGCAAACGACAACCATCATTTTTCCCACCACCGTGTTTTTCCCCATGCATCGCGTTGTGAGCTGTTACCTTGACGAAAATATGGGAGATGTGCCTTCTTTCAGCTCTCAATTTAAAGGAAGAACCAAAAGGGATATTACGAAGATTCTTTAGTTTTGGCATCACTGTTTTTAAGGGAAGGAGGAGAACGGAGCAGAAGGGGTAAAATTAAAAATTCTTACACTTTTTCACACGGGGTAAATCCCATTAGAAAATTTTCTAATGGGATGAATGCCTCGTGTGAAAGCCCTCTAACAGGGTTTACTCTTTGGTTACTCTGAATGGTGAACCTTTTCTTTAATCTTGTCTACCGAGTCCCGGACTTTTCCGCAGATCTCCGTATATTTTTCTTTTCCTGTTTCCGCTAACCCCTCTGCTTTACCCCGGATTGTCTCAACGGTCCCTCTTAGCTTTTCCCGGGCTTCTTCTGCGCGCTCTTTTATTTTTTCTCTCGTCTCAACTCCTGGACGGGGAGCAAAAAGCACTCCAAGAGCCGCACCGATAAGACCTCCAGCGACAAAAACTAAAGTGAGAGCGGCAAAACCATACTCCGTCCGATCAGAATTCATATAATCACCCCCTTTCTCTCAGTGATAAATTTCTTCTACTCTTGTCATAAACAACATTATTTTATCAAGAACCCTTTGGTTTCCTTTTCCCACGTATCTTTCCCCACGCTTTTTTCAGCGCCCAAAGGATCAGTACCCGGAAAACTCGGCTACCCACTTCGGAAAAAGCAAACTGTGCAGTTGCGGAAGGAATATGTCTGGCTTTCTCCACTATTAAAGGCTGAATCTCTTCTTCCCAGTTTTCCAGGACTCTTTCGCCCCGGTTTAGCAACCCCTTGAAATCAACATTGGTAACTTTGTTCAAACTGGAAGCAGTTATTTCAAGTTGTTGCGCGGTTTTTTTAAGTTGTTTTGTGAGGGGAAGGAGTGAGACCAGAATGAAGATAAATATCCCTCCCAAGAGCACTACTATCAAAACTAACAATACAAGTTCCCAAATATGCGATGTAATCATACGGTAACCTCATGGGTTTAACATGAATTACGCAGCTTTGTTCTCTTTCCCTTTAAAAATATCCCAACTTTTTAGAATCTCGATCGCTCGGTTAAGCTGGAGATCATCTGCTTTTTCCCCTTGATCTTTTTCCGGTACCTCCTTAGAGATATCCTCAGAATTCTCTTCTATTTTACCATTTCGGTGGAAATTTTCCAAATCCTTTTCTCGCATGATTCGGACCTTTGACGATGAAGAATCTTCGGCTTCAGTCTTGTCTTCTACTACCACATCAGGTTCAATGCCTTTAGCGTGAATTAAACGGCCCTTGGGGGTAAAATACTTGGCGGTAGTGAGACGCAGACCGCCTCCGTTGTCCAGCGGAATCACGGTCTGGACCGAGCCTTTACCAAAGGTCCTGGTTCCGAGCAAAACAGCCAGCCCATAATCTTGTAAAGCGCCGGCCACGATTTCTGATCCACTCGCAGAACCGGCATTGACGAGGACGATCATTGGGTGGTGATGTTTGGATCCATTATTTTTTGCTTTAAACTCCATCTTTTGCCCCTCAGAGCGGCCTTCAGTATACACAATAAGTCCCGAATCAATAAACTCGTCACTTATTTCCACCGCTGATTCGAGCAACCCTCCAGGGTTATTGCGCAAATCCAGGATAAGTCCTTGAAGCGAAGGTATTTTGGACTCAAGTTCAGCCAAAGCTTTCCGGAAGTCTCTCGTTGTCTGCTCCTGGAACTGAGTTATCCGGAGATAGCCGATTCTTTCGTCTACTATTTTAGACTTGACACTCTTTATTTGAATAGTCGCTCGGGTAAGCGTGAAATCTTTTGGTTGCGTAAATCCTTCCCGCATAATTGTAAGGGTCACTTTCGTTCCTTCTTTACCTCTCAGCTTTTTTACTGCGTCGAACATGGTCATATTTTTGGTAAACACATCCCCTATCTTTACAATCTGGTCTCCAGCCTTGATTCCTGCTTGATAAGCAGGGGTGTCTTCAATTGGAGAGACAACGGTAAGAATGTCATCCTTGATGGTAATTTCAATTCCTAATCCACCAAACTTGCCTTGAGTTTCAACCTGCATCTCTTTATAAACATCAGGAGGCATATAAGAAGAGTGGGGATCTAACGTGCCTAACATGCCGGTTATTGCCCCTTCAACCAGCTGGTCAACCTTCGGTTCCTCCACGTAGTCCTTCTGAATAATATAGAGTACATCACTGAAGATTTTCAGGTTTTCATAATTTTTGTCTGTAACCGCCGAGACAATGCGCTCTCCATGTTCACCGAACATATAGCCGATAATAAAAAAACCAAAAATCAGAAGCCATGACGATCTAAGATGTCTCAATTTCACTTTTTTCTTCTCCTTATTCTTATCCGTTTATTGTTTTAGCCACTCCAGCGGATTCAAGGGCCGGCCATGGTGTCTAATTTCAAAGTAAAGATTGGATCCCTTTAATGAGCCGGTATCACCCACCAGGGCGATTGTCTCTCCGGTTTTAACCGGGGTGCCCACCGGTTTTAACAGTTCGGAAGCATGACCGAAAAGGGTATAAAGTCCGGCACTATGATCAATGATAATAATATTTCCGTACCCTTTAAACCACCCGGAATAAATCACCGTACCATTTAAAACCGTCTTGATCGGGCTTCCCCGTTGGGCGGTTATTTCAATCCCTTTGTTGAAAGAGACGGTGGCAAATTCCTGATCCTCATGCTCGCCAAAAAAAGTAATGACCTTGCCCTCAACCGGGAAATCGAGCTTTCCTCGCAGGGAAAACGGATAACCGGAGGGAAGGTTTGCAGGCGAAAACGACGTTAAGGATTTTTGCCTCTCCAGCTTATCGATCAACCCCTGGAGTCGTTGAGAAGCCTGTTTAAGCTCTTCGAGCGCTTTGATCTGGAGTTCTTTTTCCGACCTGACTCTGACTAATAAATTAGTTTTTTCTTCTTGATGGGTAAGAATTTTCTTTTGAACCGAACGGGTTTGTTTGGTTAACCCTTCCAATTCCTTTTCTTTTTCCTTAAGCCTTTGCTGGTCGAGTTGGAGCAGATCGAGCTTCTGGGAATAATCATTAATCGTGGCCACATTATAGTCGATCAATCGGGTCAAGTAACCGTACCTTCGCATCAACGTAGTAAAAGAATCAGAAGAAAAAATTGCCTTCGCGAAATTCAAGCGTCCCAGCCGGTAAAGAATTTTTATCCGGTCAGCCAGAAATTTTTCTTCTTCAGCTGCTTCGACCTTCCGTTTTTCAATCTGCTGATTTAAAACCGTAATTTCATTCTCCTGGGTTTTTAAGTTGACCTCATAATGTTTAAGTTCCTGTTGTTTTTGGGCAAGCGTTTCTTCAATGGTGTCCAAGTCAGAAATGACTTTTTCTTCCGTTTTTTCAGCTTTTTTGATTCTGGCCTGTTTATCTTCAATTTTTTTTTGAATCTCTTTTAATTCTTTTTTTTCCTTAGGTGCTTTTTTCTCCTCAGCTTGTAAGTTTCCAAAAAAAGCAAAAAACCAAAAAAAGACTAACGCTAAAAAGAACAATAGCTTTTTATTCATACTTTAAATATCTGCCCAAAGAGAAAAAACTCCCCAATAAGCCAGTTATCATCCCCACCGCAGTAATAAGAAGAAGGTGAGGAAACGGAAGAAAAAATATTTTAAAAAATTTTAACGAGAAATACGATGATTGGCCGATCCAGTTGCTAAAGAGTTGATAGGAAACGAACAAGACAATGAACGCAAAAAAAGCGCCCAAGAGACCTTGGAGAATTCCCTCAATAAAGAAAGGGACTCTTATAAAAAAATTGGTTGCGCCCACGAGTTTCATAATCTCGATCTCATCTTTTCGGGCAAAAAGCGTGAGTTTTATGGTGTTGGAGATAATAAAGATTGTGGCCAGCAAAATAACAACCCCCACTGCTAAGGCTGCAGATCGCATGAATTTAAGAAAATTTGCATACCCCTCAATCCAGGTTTGGCCATACTCCACGTCTTCAACGCCGGGTATCTTTTTAATCTGGCGGGCAAAGATTTTTACTTTTTCTGAACCGCGATACTCATCCTGCAGTTGAATATCCAGTGAAGCAGGAAGAGGATTGTCTTTCAAGCTTTCTAAAGCCTTCCTTTGTCCGGGAAAGCTATCTTTAAAAAAGCTGAGCGCTTCTTCTTTAGTGATAAGGGACAATTTTTTCACCTGTGGAAATGAGTTTATTTTTTTTTGGATTAAAGAAATATCTTCAGGCGTATTGCCATCCGCTAAGTAAACGGAAACCTGGATTTGGTCCTTCCATTTATTCAGGTAAGTTTGGAGGTTTAAAAATACCATAAAAAAGGTGCTGAGCACTAATAAAGAAAGGCTGATGATGCCGACAGTAATAAGGTTGATAAGAAAAAAGTGTCTTAAGTTTTGAAAAGCTTTTTTAATAAAATAATAAAATCGCTTCACGATCAGTGCCCTAATTTATTGAACCTTCCGGGGTGGCTGCTTCTTCCGCACCTTTTCGACCGGCGACAAAGATTCCTTTGATTTTACCATGCTCTAAGGCAACCACCTTGGTGGGATTAAAGTTCAAAAGGTTTTTATCATGAGTGGCGATGACGATGGTTGTTCCCCAGGCATTGATTATTTTAAAAAGTTTTATAATTTCTTTGGTGAGCTCGGCGTCTAAATTACCCGTGGGTTCATCGGCCAAAATGATCGTGGGTTCGTTAACAATCGCCCGTGCGATAGCAACCCGCTGTTGTTCACCACCGGAGAGCACTTGGGGAACGGTATTGATCCGGCTTGAAAGGCCGACATGTTTTAAGACCTTCAGGACTCTGCGTTTGATTTCCGTTTTTTTAATACCGACCACCTCCAGAGCCAAACCAACATTATCAAACACCGTCCGGTGATTTAAAAGCTTAAAGTCCTGAAAAACAAATCCCATTTTCCGTCGCAACAAAGGAAGAGCTGATTTTTTGATCCTCCCGAAATTCATTCCGTTAACGATTATCTGTCCCTTGGACGGATGTTCCGCCCCAAAAATCAGTTTTAGGAGAGTACTCTTTCCAGCCCCACTTGGACCAAAAATAAAGACAAATTCTCCCTTCTCAATCTTCAGGCTGATATCAGATAGAGCCGGATATTTAGGAGAATAGTTTTTATAAACATGTAAGATCTGAATCATGATGCGCTATCTCGTGTAAAAAGCGTCAACCCGGATTGCTTTTGATCCTTCTGATGTTGTGACGTACCTTCAATCACTTAGCCGCTTGAACTGCCTGTTCCGTCTTTTGACTTCTGTGTTCCATTATTTGTTTAGCGGCTTTCACAATATTACCCGGCGTTAATCCCAAATATTCGAGCAGATCAGGAGCGCTCCCCGATACTCCAAATTTATCCTGAACCCCGACTCTCACAATATGGGTAGGGCTTTTTTCCGAAAGCACCTCGGCAACCGCACTGCCAAGCCCACCAATAACGGAGTGCTCTTCGGCGGTCACAATACCGCAGGTGTTTAAGGAGCAGTCAACCAACAGTTCTTCATCGATAGGTTTGATGGTGGAGAGGCTTACTACCCGCGCGGCAATGCCTTCCTTCGCCAAAGTTTCAGCAGCCTCCAGACATTGCGAAACCATAAGACCACACCCGATAAGGGAGATGTCCTTGCCTTCTCTGAGGATTTTTCCTTTACCGAGTTCAAATTTGTAGTCATCGCCTAAAATAAGAGGAAACTTAACCCGGGATGAACGGATATAAAAAGGCCCAGGTATTTTTACTACGGTCTTGATAACTTCTTGCATCTCTTTCCCATCCATGGGGACAATAACGCGCATCCCCGGCAGTACTCTCATTATTGCTATGTCTTCCGCCGACTGATGTGATCCCCCATCCTCCCCAACAGTAACACCGCCGTGACTGGCTACAATTTTTACGTTAAGCTTGTTGTAAACGATACTGTATCTGACTTGTTCCCACGCTCGACCACTGGCAAAAATAGCAAACGTGCTTGCGAATACCGTTTTCCCGCTTGCCGCTAATCCGGCTGCGGTACCCATCAGGTTTTGTTCCGCTACACCCATGTTGAAAAAGCGGTCGGGAAATTTTTTTGCAAACAGGCTGGTTTTGGTGGAACCGGATAAATCAGCATCTAAGACAACAATTTCCGGATAGAGTTCACCCAGCGCAGCTAAGGTTTCTCCGTAAGCTTCTCGTATTCCTGTTAACTTCAAGACCTTACCCCTTTCTTACGATTTTATTCCCAATTCGACTAATGCTTTCGCCAATTCCTCGTCCGTGGGAGGAATCCCATGATATTCGACTTTGCCTTCAAAAAAAGACACTCCTTTACCTTTTACCGTGCGCGCAACGATCAAAGAGGGTTTGTTCTTTACGGTCTCGGCTTTATCCAAGGCAGCGATAATCTCCCGGAAATCATGTCCATTGACGCGAAAGACTTCCCACCCGAAGCAGGCCCATTTATCGGCAATTGGTTCTATCTTCATAATTTCGTTTACCGGGCCATCAATCTGGAGTCCATTATGGTCAATAATCCCGCATACATTATCTAACTTATAGTGAGCCGCCGCCATAGCAGCTTCCCAAATTTGACCTTCCTGGTTTTCTCCGTCTCCCATAAGCACATAGACGCGCGAAGGACGCTTATCAAGCTTTAACGCTAATGCCATTCCATTGGCCATGGAAAGACCCTGGCCGAGGGAGCCGGTCGAAATATCAATCCCCGGGGTCACCTTCATGTCCGGATGACCTTGGAGAATGCTCCCTAATTTTCTCAAGTTCATGAGCTCAGAAAGATCAAAGTAACCGCTTCGAGCTAAGACAGTATAAAGGGCTGGCGCCCCATGTCCTTTAGAAAGGACAAAGCGGTCCCGATCAGGCCACTTAGGATCTTTAGGGTTGTGCCGCATTTTGTGAAAATATAACGAAACGATAATCTCAACGGTAGAAAGGGAGCCACCGGTATGGCCAGAGGAAGCGTTGTTGAGCATTTTTAAAATATCAACGCGAATAGTCTTGGCAAGAGACTCTAATTTTTCGATCTGTTCAGCATTTAACATGAGCAAAAGTTCCTTTTTCAGGTGCAAAAAATGACCGTTAATTCAACTATATTAAATATATAATTAATATGTTAACACTTTTCAGAAAGGTTGTCTAATATTATTTCGGGTACTTTGTAACCCCTTATCTCCTCGCGCAAGCCCATCAATTAATTGATTTGACCTTAAGGAAAACTATTTGTTTGGTGGGAGGTGGGGGTAAAAATTCTATGGGTAGGAGTAGGATTTTACGGTGCAAATATCAAGAGCATGAAAAGCTAACACATAAAAACCCAAGAGAATTATTGCGACCACAAGAAGTGCATTTTTGGTCAGTTTTTTTTCAGGAGATATAAGGTAACCGTCTTTATCCCAATTTCGTTTAAAGCGGAATAAAGAGACAAAATTGTAAAAGACGAAAGCTTCTACAGCAAAAGGAGGAAATCCGAGAAATCCTGCTAAAGGCATCTCAAAAATTTTAAATTTCTCAAAAAAGGGGACTCTGTAAACCCATTTAGAGGTCGCCCAAAAATTCCAAAATTCCCAGAGGAACCCGCAGATTAAACCCGCAGTAACCAAGAGCAACAGTCTACGAAAATTTCCTTTCTCCCAGTCTCGCAGCAAAGAAGAACTTCCGTGGAGATAGTTTATGGGGTCCAAGAGAAAAAAGCCCCCGATCCAGATAAGCGGGAAACAATATCGGGGGAAAATAAGCGGAGCAAGCAGAAACAGGCCTCCCAAAAAAGGAAAGACAGAAAGCCAGGATTTGGGAAAAATTAGGAGACGGGTTTTAACTTTTGAATAAAGCTGAAGGCAACCAAGAAGCTCATACGTTTCAAATATGCCGGGTAACACGGTGGCAAAAGATATGAAATACCCAACCCAGCGAAGCCAGAGGTTCGCGATTACATTTACATAGTGCCAGTTTTGCGTACGAAGGTTGATCATTTCGAAAAAAAGCCAGAAGGCAACTGACCAGGGGATCATGACCAAAAATTCTCGCCTTCGGCTTAACATGAGGGAGTTTCCCTGGACGCGAAAGATGATACCATCAACAATGAGGATATAAGACCACCACGCAAAAGGATAAAACCAGGACGCAAACGGTTCTACTCCCTGGAGCATGAAGATTTCCGCAAAGGCAAGGAGAAGAAGTCCGCAGGCAATCTGTACGTTACCTTTAATCATGTCTTACAGGAGGTTTGAATAAAAAAAATCCTAATTTAATTATTAAAGTAAGTATAGATACCTTCGGCGCGATATTCATCAAAAGGCTTTGTCTCCCGATCATAAGACGGTGTCCCGGTTCCTGTTGTCTTGTTGATGTCATGCAGGACTACCTTTCCCTCGTGAATGGTATAGTCGAAATGTCCGTAATCAAATTTCAACATTTCTCGGTATGCTAAAATTTCGGGGTGAGGTTCAATCCGTTCTATCCGAATACAATTTATCGCCTTTACAATAGGATGCTTAGAGACTAAGCGAAAACAGTTCATGCGGTCTCCTAAAAAATAAAAGCATCGAGAAAAATAGAGTCCCTTCTCCATTTCCGGAAGAAATTTTTCCACCACCAGGTGAGGATTGTTAAAATATGATCGGGGAACCAAGCGGGGATGATCAAAAAATTGATAGTTCAGCGATGATTTGAAAAAAAGTTTACGTCTGAACCAACCAGAAAGAAATTTTGGCAGAATTCTGGGAAAAAGAGGAGGTTGCAGACGTCGCTCAGGACTGCCAGCACAATTTAAATCGGATTTGACAATAACTTTTCCCTCATAGGGATCATCTTTGTCAACCAGGTTGCTGCTGAAGGTTGATTTTCTTATGTCCTTGACTTTGCCGTTAAGAACAATAGGGTATTGCCGGGCAAATTCAAGATATTCATCGGGGACCACCGAAAGGTCAACGTGGACAATGATAAGGTCAGCAGGCACAAACTTCTTGATGCCGAATAAAAAAATAACTTCATTGCCTTCTTCTTGCCAAATGTCAGCAAAAGAGGTGATAAGATACCTGCGTCTTGGATTTTTTTCATTTTTGTGAAAGAGGATGGCAATCCTTTTTTTCATAACTATGGTCTGGTAAGCAAAAAAATGATGGTTAGAAGATATTAGATCTCACTACCAAGGCGGTGTTCCCTCTCCCTTGGACCTGACGAAAGAATCGACTTCGGAATACATCCCCCATTTCCACGCTTTTTTTTATTGACGAAAAAATTCTAACGCAGAAGCCTCTCCGCAACGGTCTTAAACCCTTTCATTGATCGTGTGATCGTTTCATCTGCCACACAATACGAAATCCGGAAGTAGCCGGGCGTGCCGAACCCAGAGCCTGGAACGGTGAGGATCCGTTCCTTTTGTAGCACCCGGACAAACTGGACATCATCCGGGATGAGACTTTTGGGAAAAAGATAAAACGCTCCTTCCGGCTTGTAAAACTGATAGCCACAAGCGGCTAATCCTTCGCAGAGGAGGTCGCGTTTTTTTTTATACTCAGTCGGATCACAGGCTAAGTCAGTAACTTTCGCGATTACTCGCTGCATAAGCGCAGGGGCATTAATAAAACCTAATATCCGGAGACAGAGGATAAAACCATCGATGATTTCTTTGACATCGTCAATAGCAGGGTGGGCGGCAATATAACCAATCCGCTCGCCGGCTAAGGAAAGGGCTTTGGAATACGAGGTGGCAATAAAAGTGTAGGGGTAGAGGGGTAAAATCGCCGGGACCTGCATGCCATCATAAATGATCTTTTTGTAAGGCTCATCAGAAATCAGGTAGATGGGTTTTCCGAATGTTTTGCTTTTTTGGGTAAGAAGCTGGGCTAATTCTTTTAAGTTGTTTTCAGAATAGACTTTCCCGGTGGGATTATTCGGAGAGTTGACAAGCACTGCTCTGGTTTGAGAATTTAAAAACGTTTCGAGCCTTGCCACATCAATCGAAAACTCCTCCTTGGTAGGAACCAGTATCGGTTTTCCGCCGGCGTTGTCCACATAAAAATAATATTCCGCAAAGTAGGGGGTAAAAAGAATTACTTCTTCCCCGGGATTGAGTATGGATTTAAAAATTACGTTGATGGCGCCGGCGGCTCCGCAGGTCATCACTATGTTGTCCCAGGGCACCGCGGTCATCTGTTCATGAGAAACATGATCGGCAATGGCCATTCTGGTTTCAGGATATCCCGCGTTCGGCATATACACATGCCGGCCGGGAGTTTTATCCTGAGCCACGCGCATGAGTGTTTCGGAGAACTCCAAGGGAGGTTCAAGGATGGGATTTCCGAGGCTAAAATCAAAAACATTTTTATCCCCGTATTGGGTTTTCATCTGCCGGCCTTCCTCAAACATCCGCCTGATCCAGGAGGCTCGGTCAATAAAATCACGGATTTTATCAGCAATGGGCATAGTATTACTCCAAAAAAATGATTTATCATACCAAGTCGCCTTCATTTGTATATCTTTGTTGGCTCCTCGTCATACTCCTCGACGTACTAAAATATACGCCTGCGTCGATTCCTCGTCGCCGCCTCGATCTACTTTTGAATGCAACTTGGTATCAAATATTTTTTATCACAGGAAGGGAAGGTTGGCAACTGGGGAATGTTTTATGTCAAAAAAAGGCTTGGTTAAAGAAATTTTTGAATTCACTTTATTTTTCAAGTTCTTTCTGATAGAATAGTCACCTGAGGAAAGATAGATATGGTAAAACTGACAATCTTCAACGCCCTTTTTGACGAAGGGGATATCAACCTGGTGGTTGATACCAGTGTGGAGGGGGTAAAGGTTCCCCCCTATCTTGACGGGAAACTCACTAACTTTATCCTTGGAAATGTCTCTTCGCCCCGTCTGCTTGCGGATGAAAGTGGAGTTACTGCTCCTTTGCGGTTTGGAGGAACCAGGTTTGCCTGCTATTTTCCGTGGCCTTCGGTGCGGGCAATGATCTCACGCAAGGCAGTGGTAAACTTTCCTAACGAAGGGGAAAAAGAAGACGAGGACAAACCCAAAGATGACCCACCAAAGCTAAAGTGCATCAAATAAAGCCCCGACCAAAAGGTGGGGCTTTATTTGATTTATCCTCACAGATTGTGCTCTTCGAACTTCCTTAAACCAAGTCGCCTTCATTTGCATATCTTTGTTGTCTCCTCGGCATACTCCTCGACGTCGATTCCTCGTCGTCGCCTCGATCTGCTTTTGAATGCAACGTGGTATTAAACAAAAAAAGTTCGAGACTCACCCGAGAGGTTTTTTTATTCAGAGTGGATTTGTGTTGCTCAGGGTGAAAACGCTTATTTCTGTGCGTAGGCTTCAGGGTCGAGATAGTCCCCATACGTTTCCTTTGTCTTGAGTAGCCGCTGCTGTTGTTCCTCCAATATCTCAAAGAGTATTTTGGGGGTATCAGTAACAATGGTTTCGTAGATTTTCTTTATCCGGTCTATCTTTGCCAGGCTTTCCGGTATGCGGGTCATAAATTGCTTCTTATAAGCTACAAACGCATAGTCCATATTAAGGATTTGTTTAAACAAAGGCTTCAAGTCTTCATATTTTGGTATCAGGCCAGTGGGAGTTTTAATAGCATCAACATCATTATGAACCCTGAGCTCCATCCATTTGTACCAGACTTTTTTATCATTCTTCTCATTGAGGAACTTTCCGGTATCCCGGTCTCTTAAAAAGTAATTGACGGAAAAGATCTTGGGCACTTTTTTCAAGCCCTTGCCAAAATCGAGGTTTTTCTGGATATAAGCACCAACGGGAATGGATAAAAAGTCCAAGTTGGACATAGGATTAAACTCCCTTACCCCTTCCTTTCCCAGGGTTGCCGCAGTGGTTTCGGATTCAAGCGCTGCACCTTTGGTGATGATTCCATGTACCCAGTCAAACGACTCTTCTACGGGTACACAGGTATCCGAATCCCTTCCTCCATAAACTATTCCGCCTACTTCCACGCCCTTTGGATCATGAAGCACGGGATCTAAATTGTCAAAGAGCGCCAAATCAATAGTGAACCGGGCATTGGGATGGGAGCAAGGTACTTCTTTCCCCTTTGCATCTTTTTTCTCTAGAGACCACTCACCCGAAAAGTTTTCGCCTTTTGGAGGGACTTCACCATCCCGGCCAATCCAGTGAACGTATTTCTCCGGGGTAAGCAGGACATTGGAAAAAATAATTTCCCCCGGGCTATGGAGAGCCTTCCACTGTAAGGGATCATCTTTAGAATTGATACCCTGGATGATCCCGAACATTCCCTTTTCAACATTGACTGCTCTCACTTCTCCATTTTTCTTCCTTAAATAAGCAATATCATCTCCCACGATGGTTTCGCCATCCAGCATAGCAGTGGAAGTCTTGCCGCAAAGGGAAGGAAAAGCCCCGGTAAAATAGGTTACCCGTTTTTTCGGCCCATGGACCCCCATGACCAGCATATGTTCCGTTAACCACCCCTCTTTGGCTGACTGGTTAATGGCAAGCCGCATGGCGAGTTTTTTTAAACCAATGGTGTTACCGCCGTACTGAGTATTGGCGCTGTATACAATCTCGCCATCGAGATCAATGTATATCCTTCTTTTATCAAGGTTCTTGGAGACCTTCCGCGCATCCACTTCTCCCTGGGAATGGACAAACTTATAAAAATGTGCTGAAACTCCTTGTCTTACGAACTCTTCATAACCGGCACGGTAGAGGAGCCGCTCGCTATGGGCTACATAACTGGAATCAGTAAGCTGTACACACGGAATGGAAAATTCGGAATTTGTCGGCCCCAAACAGAAAAAACAGATAAACAACTCTTTGCCTTTCATCATATCTTTAAGGATCTCATGGATCTCTCTTAACCCTTCCTCCCGATCCCTGGTGCTGATCGCGTCACCGAGCACAACCTCTTTGGGAATAAGAATATTGGTGTGTTCCTTGTCTCTTCCTTGATCGCCGGCAGCGTCAAAATGAGCCGTATGGCCGGAAATAGCCAATGCCTTTTCTTCGCCGGCTTTTAGCGTAGTTTCGCGGATATAGGCAACATCTTCAGGGGAATCGTTTGAAACGAAGACGGTTGCCGGGTTGCAGAGTTCAATATATTTCCCGATAAAATCGAACAGAGCGGGATTCTTAATCTTGCTTAATTTCTGGTAGCTTTCTTCTCCTATTCTGGCTCTGAGTTTGTTTTCCATAGTGTTCTCCTTCGCATTAAGAATAATTGGAATAAATGTAATTAAACAGTCTCGGGGGCGGCTATTTAACCAGAAAGCTAAGTGTGAATTATAAGCGTGCTGGGTAGATAGATACACTAATGAAGTTAACCCCCATATAACAGTCCGATTTTTCTAACCCAGTATGGCAGCATGATGCTTTAACCTAAACGATGGTAAAAGTCAAGTGAAAAATAAATGCCCAGGAGTATGTTTTGTCTTTATTTCACATTCCGGTCGGAATCCGGACAATCAGGAAACTATATAAAATCAGGCAGGTTGCAAATTAAAAACCGGCTTCTTTTTTTTCCTACTTGACCCGTCAGTCCATTTTATTTATATTCTTTTTTTCACGTTGACTATGGATAAGCTCATAATTTTTACAAGGAGGTTGTTATGAAAGTTATACTGTTGGGTGCCCCGGGCGCGGGCAAAGGGACAATTGCTAAACTTCTTACTGATTACGACGGATCGGTGCAGATTTCAACCGGCGATATACTCCGCGTGGCCGTAAAAGCGGGAACTCCGGTCGGCAAAGAAGCCAAGGCCTATATGGATGCCGGCGGCCTTGTCCCGGACTCAATCATCATGCAAATTATGGAAGCGCGGCTCCAGGAGCCTGACTGTGCCAAAGGTTTCATTCTGGACGGCTTCCCACGCACCATTCCTCAGGCCGAGGAGCTCAAAAAGCTCCTGACAAAATTATCCATTACCCTTGATTTGGTGGTTAATCTGGATATACCGAGAGAAGTTATTCTGGACCGGCTCACCACCCGCAGGACTTGCTCCAATGCCTCCTGCCAGGCGATTTACAACGTCAAGACCAATCCCCCCAATGCGGACGGAACCTGCAAAAAATGCGGAAAGCCCACCATTCAGCGGGATGATGAAACCGAGGAAGCGATTCTGAACCGACTGGAAGTCTACACAGAGAAGACCGCGCCTCTCATTGATTTTTATCGCAAGGAAGGGATGGTTAAAGACGTTACCTCTTTGGATCTTCAGGAAATCGTAGAAGATATTACGAAGGCTTTGAAAAAATAAAGATAACAGCGGCGTTTTATGTCTTGATAAGCTCAGGATATAATTGTATTACCTGTGAAACCAATTCACCTACCCGTCGGCTAACACCGGTGGGTAGGTGAGTTTGCTTTCACCGCCGGTGATGCCTCCCGTTAGCGGCGGCTGCTTTTCGGTGCTGTAAATTTTTCGGTCTGGTCTTTGCGCGAACGGATGCTGTTGCTTTTAAATATTTTCGTTTTGAACGCTGGTCGAGCAACACGAAACCAGTACACTGCTGTTTAAGGTTATTCTGCAAAGATCGTTGTTGCTGGTAATAGCAAAGAAAGACCTATGTGAAACGCAATCGGTTCAGCTTCAAGCAATGGAAGCGGGTCAATTATCGAAAGAGTGAAATTGACTGGGTTGCTTTATCGAACGAAAAGATAAATGCTGTAATCAGTTTTTTATAAAAAACTCTTGATAATTTGTAAGCACCTCGATTAATATCTGATAAAAATCAATCAATATAACTATGATTTTATTTTATTTTTTTAATGAGGATAACATGGCAATTGAACAGACTTTATTACTGATTAAACCTGACGGTCTGCTAAAGTCACTTACGGGTAATATACTTTCCAGATTATCGGAAGCAAAACTTATTCTAGTAGGATCAAAGGTCGTACGCGTAAGCAAAGAACTTGCTGAAAAGCATTATGAACATCTGAAGGACAAACCGTTTTTTAACGAACTTATGCGGTACATTATGGGGGAAATGCACCAGACAAACAGAGTGGTTGCTTTTGTTTACCAGGGCGAGGATGCGATAAAAAAAATCCGCGATATTGTGGGAGATACAAATCCTGAAAACGCAAATCCGGTTACAATTCGCGGTGCCTACGGAAGAATTACTACTGCCGGCGTTTTTGAAAATGTTGTCCATGCATCTTCAAGTATGGAAGATGCTGAGAAAGAAATAAAACTTTGGTTTCAACCGACCGAGCTTGTAGAAGACATATATCCCACAAAAGAAGTTACGGTCACCCAAAAAAAAGAATTAGTCTGGGCGTAATCTTTTTCGTTCCTCCCATCAAAAAAGAGAATCAATCGATTCCAGAATTTCTGCTCCCCCTCGTTGTAACTCCCCTATTGCTTTCTTTGTTGTTTCCGGAGCAACCCCTCGGCTTAAATTCCTAATTATCACCACCCAATAACCATGCTTAAGCTCCGTAAAGTCTCCTTGGATATTAGTCACAATAACGCCGGTTTTCATTGTATTTCTTTATAAATAGTATTATTTTTTAAATAGTTAGTCGCCCTCATGGAAAAAGTTTTTTTTGCCGAGCACGGTGCTATAAAAATTGTAGTGGATAAAAGAAGAAAGATAAAGAAACATCCTTAAGCTTGACATTTTTCCTTTTCTAACATATTAATTTTCAAATAAAACTTATTCTCCAGAAAAACCTTTTTGGATATGAGTGTGGTTATGTCCACCAGTTTTACCAAAAAAAGATCAAAAAAGGCTGGCCTTTCTCCAGGGACGCTGGTTCACATTGGAGAGAAAAAAATAGAAAAGGCCACAATAAAGCTTATTGACTATGATGAGACCAAGTTTGAGGAAAAGGAAATACACAACGTCGAAGAATGCTTTCCCTTTAAAAATACTCCGACGATAACCTGGATTAATATTGATGGCCTTCATGAGGTAGAGATTATTGAAAAAATCGGGAAACACTTTAGCCTCCATCCTCTCCTGCAGGAAGATATTCTCAACACCGACCAGCGCCCAAAAGTAGAGGACCATGGGACTCATATTTTTATAGTTTTAAAAACGCTCAGTTATGACGATACCAAAAAGGAGATACGAATAGAGCAGGTTAGTATAGTTTTGGGAGCAAACTTTGTCATCTCCTTCTATGAGGGTGAGGGGGATATCTTTAAACTTATCCGGAGCCGGATAAAAAATACCATCGGACGACATCGGAAGATGGGAGCAGATTACCTTGCTTACACGTTAATGGATGCCATCGTTGATCACTACTTTGTGGTTTTGGAGCTTTTGGGAGAACGGATTGAAGTTCTTGAAGACGTGTTGGTTGCCAATCCCAACCCAACAACCCTCCAGGAAATTCACAAACTAAAAAGGGAGCTGATTTTTTTGCGCAAGTCAGTATGGCCTTTACGAGAAGTGGTAAGCACTCTGGAAAGGGGTGAATCACCCCTGATTCAATCCGCAATGATAGTTTTTTTGCGCGATGTTTATGATCACACCATTCAGATTATTGATTCGGTTGAGACCTTCAGGGACATCGTTTCCGGAATGCTCGACATTTATCTTTCCAGTATGAGCAATAAGATGAATGAGGTCATGAAGGTGTTAACCGTTATTGCCACCATATTTATTCCTTTAACGTTTGTCGCGGGCGTTTATGGGATGAATTTTAAGTATATGCCGGAGCTTGAAGTGCACTGGGGGTATTTTATGATTCTGGGGGTAATGATAGTTGTTGCTCTTGGCATGATAACCTATTTTTGGAAGAAAAAATGGCTCTAAAAGTAAAAGAAAAAACTCCAGCACCAGTATCATACGATTTCAGGTTGTTCTCTGATGATGACCGCTACCTCTTTAATGAGGGTAGCCATTTTCGGCTTTATGAGAAAATGGGAGCTCATCCTCTCAATAAAGATGGCAAAGAAGGCACCTGTTTTTCAGTGTGGGCGCCGGATGCAGAGCAGGTCTCTGTTATGGGAGATTTTAACGACTGGAACAAATCAACCCATCCCCTCGCACCCCATGGCCAGTCAGGGATCTGGGGAGGATTCGTACCCGGCGTAGGAAAAGGTGACACCTACAAATACCACGTCATCTCCCGATATCATGGCTATAAGGTGGACAAAGCTGATCCTTTTGCCCTCTACCATGAAGTTTCTCCTAAGACTGGTTCTATTGTTTGGGATTTAGAATACACGTGGGGCGACCAAGCATGGATGGAAAAAAGACAAGGCCATAATGCACCTGATGCCCCCATGACCATTTATGAGGTACATCTCGGTTCGTGGATGCGCGTGCCGGAAGAAGAAAATCGTCCTCTTACCTACCGGGAAATTGCACCGCGGCTTGCAGAATACGTAAAGTACATGGGTTTTACCCATGTGGAGTTTCTCCCGGTGATGGAGCACCCGTTTTATGGCTCCTGGGGCTACCAAACCACGGGATATTTTGCTCCCACGAGTCGCTATGGAACTCCCCAGGACCTCATGTACCTGATTGACTGCTTACACCAAAACGGCATCGGGGTGATCATGGACTGGGTGCCCTCACATTTTCCCACTGATGCGCATGGTCTCGGTTATTTTGATGGGACGCACCTTTATGAACATGCAGACGCCCGTAAAGGGTTTCACCCGGACTGGGAAAGCTTCATTTTTAACTACGGACGCAATGAGGTGCGAAGTTTTCTTTTGAGCAGCGCCTTCTTCTGGTTAGAAAAATACCATGCAGATGGTCTTCGCGTGGATGCGGTAGCGTCCATGCTCTACCTCGATTACTCCCGAAACGCAGGAGAGTGGATTCCCAACCAGTACGGAGGAAGGGAAAATCTCGAGGCAATTTGGTTTTTACGGCGTTTTAATGAAGTGGTGTATAAGGATTTTCCTCAGGTGCAGACGATGGCTGAGGAATCAACCGATTGGCCTATGGTTTCACGGCCCACCTATGTGGGAGGACTTGGTTTTGGCATGAAGTGGGATATGGGTTGGATGCATGATACGTTAGTGTATATGACCAAGGCCCCGATTCATCGAAAGTATCATCACAACCAGCTCACCTTCCGGATGCTTTATGCTTTTCATGAGAATTTTATCCTTCCCCTTTCTCATGATGAAGTGGTGCACGGTAAGGGCTCGCTTTTAAATAAGATGCCGGGGGATGAATGGCAAAAGTTCGCCAATTTAAGACTCCTTTTTGGATATATGTACGCTCAGCCCGGGAAAAAACTCCTTTTCATGGGTGGGGAGTTTGGGCAGTGGAACGAGTGGTATCACGAGGTAAGCCTTGATTGGCACCTGTTACAGTATGGACCCCATAGTGGTTTAAAGCTGTGGGTTAAAGACTTAAACCACTTTTACCGGAGTGAACCGGTTCTCTATGAGCTTGACTTTGACCCTGCTGGATTTGCCTGGATTGACTGTCAAGATAGTGAAAGTAGTACGGTGAGCCTGGTACGTCAAGGCCGCTCCACTCATGACATGGTAATGGTTCTCTGTAATTTTACCCCGGTTCCCCGTTTTCACTATCAGGTAGGCGCGCCCCGGGGAGGGAGGTGGCACGAGGTGCTCAATAGTGATGCCCATGAATATGGCGGAAGCGGCCAAGGAAATAGTGGAGGAGTAGAGGCTGTCTCGACCTCTGTTCACGGTCAGCCATATTCGCTCACCCTTACGCTGCCTCCTCTCGGTGTTGTGTTCTTACGGAACAAAAGTCAGGTATGATGAGTGCATCTGAACCGGGCGTGTTAACGGTTGTTTTTGAGTAAAGGCACATGAAGAACTTCTGCATTTAGAGACTGTATCGGAATTAGAAAAAATGTCATTCCGAACCCTTCGCTCTGTCATTCTGAAGGAGCGTAGCGACTGAAGAATCTGGCTCAGGACAGGCTCCGTGAGGAA
>LQYC01000048.1_pt1 | contig 45901 bp, 50 predicted proteins | sample 661771 | NCBI WGS metagenome assembly LQYC01 (sample SAMN03483023, study PRJNA281117) | bioreactor metagenome | isolation source: benzene-degrading methanogenic enrichment culture from a contaminated... | place: USA: oil refinery in Oklahoma | collected 2011-05
CACCCGAAACACAAGGCCCGGAAAAAGCCTGTACTGCCCCCCCGTCACACGACCCATCCCGAACCGTTGAGCCCGAACCAGGACCCGGGCCCGTTTGCAGACCGGCCGCGGCCGGGAAAGATCACCAAGAAAGCAATCAAAGGCCAGAAGAAGCGCTGAATTTTTTTAAAGTAGGGGGAGGCTTTTCCCCCCATATCATTACACGCTGATATGGATGTCGATTGTTGCCTTCGGGACGGAAGTGCTGGTCTGCCGGACCAGCGAGCCGTCCTTATAGATCGCAACCGCAAGCGGGTCTCCTGACGCTTCCTGCTTTTCCAGAGAGATATCCACGATACCGTCCCGCGCCTGTATCTGGTAGAACTGGTCGCCTGTTGCATTGACCTGCCGCAGGAACCCCCGGGCACCGACAGCGCCGACGAATGTCGCATTGGACTGGACCCGCACCCAGATACCGGACTGCGGGATTGCGATAGCAGGGGGCGGGGTGGGGGCCGGAGTGACCGTGAACACAGGTTGTGGCTGGGTTTCAGGAACCGGGGCGGCTTGAGAAGTAACTGCACCAGCTTGCGGAACGGCGGGGGAAACGGGTGCATGCCCGGCAAACGCTGCCGGGTTCTCGTGAAGGATTACTGCGAACGTGATCATCCCGCCGAAGACTGCAACAATAACCACGAGCAATACTGGGAATGCCCGCAACGGTACATGATCCAGTAGGCTCACAATGCGGGAATTTTTGAGGGGATCTTCCGGGCCTTTGGGCATTCGCTCCATGACCAGGGAAATGCCCACGGGTTTTTGATCCCTGGTGATATCCGGCACTCCTTCCGGGAGGGGACCGGGCTCTGCTGCTGCTCCCGGATCGTGTGGAAGGGTTTCGGCAGGCTTCGGTGCCTGTGCCCGAACTGCCGCGATGTGCTCTTTGAGTTTTGATAGCAGCTGATCGCGTTCCCCTACCTTCTGGATACCCGGGCGCTGGAAAAAGACAAGTTCGCGCATCTGTGCATCCCCGGACGGAAGCAGGATATTCAGCGCGATGGTTGGTTCATGGAACTTGTTCTCGCCTGCGGCAGCCGAGCCGATCGTTTCGAGGCTGATCTCTGCGTGATGGACATGGTCTTTCTCGCTCTCGACCAGCACCAGCCTCATACTGGTAAGCACCACCTCGTTCCTGACACCGTTGACCACAACATCCTGTAGTGTCAGGATAATCGACTCATCACCTGCAAGGGAAAGCCCTTCCTTTGTACCCATCGTTATTCCATACCTGTGTTATGTATTACAATAAAGGTTCACGCGGATATGAGATTTTTTATCTTTATTTGGCCCGCAGACCCTTGGAGGGATTTTTTTCCTGCACTTTCCCTGCTGTTGGGAGTAAGGGTGCCGTATCAATCCTGATGGTACATCAGCCGGCGGTTTATTCCGACGGAGATGGTATGGTCATGGTCCCCGGATCATGCGTGCGCCTGCCAGGTAAAAACGCAATTATCCCTGTGTTGTCCTGCATACATGGGAACGGGTATTAACGGTGGAAATGCATGGGAAAACCTTGTGGATTTCAAAGGGTACGGTGAAAAATACAATAGAGTTGGATAATCCTCTTTTTCCAAAAATTTTTGCGTTAAAAATCTGGCACAATCGTTAATCAGTGGCAAGCTATACGTGATAAGGGAGGAACTTCATGGACAAAATCATCAAGCATATCGGAGCAGCCATTTTTATTGTCGCATTGATCGCCGTTGCCTTTGTTCTTGTACAGGAATCGCTGCAATCCCCGGCAATTGTACCGGTTGTACCAGGCACCGGAGCAGGAAACCCGCTGACCGTCTATTTCTTTTATGGCGAAGAGTGCCCGCACTGCCACATGGTCATGCCGCTGGTCACAAACCTGTCGTCAAAATACCCTGATGCCAACATCCGGATCCTTGAGGTCTGGCACGATCAGGCAAACGCCGATCTATACACCGAGGTCAACCGGCAGCTCAAACGGGCTCCCCCCGGCGTTCCTGAGGTGGTCATCGGGGACATCATCCTTGTCGGCGATCGGGAAATCCCTGAGAAACTGGAACAGCTTATCGTCGAACGGTTAAGCAAGTAAACCGCCAATTTTTTTGGGTTTTTGCAGGACATCTTCGGGGAATTTTCACTCTGGTGACTAACGGTCATATTTTTGTGGAAGAAAAATCCTGTATTGAAAAAAAAGAAGTTTCTTTAACCCTTTGCATGAAGGGTAAACTTCCATGCACAGTATTTTGTCCCCGGCACCGTCTCGGGCGGGCAGGAGACGCATTCGGTCCTGACACGGGGATCGATGGTTTTTGCAAAGATCGTGTATTCCACAAGCCCTACCGGTTTGCAGGGGAACGGTTGCAGCCCTTTTCGTTCCCGGGCAGCCTGCACCCGGCAGCTCTTCATGACAAGGATCAGGGTGTCTTCACCATCGCGCTGTATCTCCTGCTTGTTGATGCGGTGAGAAAGCCGGTGTGCAAGGGCGCGTTCCAGCGCGTCAATACCGCCGAATTCCGGCAGCGAGAGCCGCTTTTTTATCCGTTCCGCCTCAATTTTGGAGAACTGCTCCCAGACATTCTTGTCAAGAGCAATCGCAGCGTCCATCCCGTACGCATCTTCAACGGCAAGGAACCATAGCCCGTCCATTGCATTCCAGTTCTTTGCCGCATCGTCAAGCTCGCGCAGGAGCGTCTCTTGATTGCACATCCTCACTCATCCTCCGGTGCGATGCAGGATTACAAAAACATGACGGGGGCAGCGCACCCCGGCCGTAATACAAAGAACTATGGCGCCACACACCGATGAGATGCTATGGATACCAATACCGTGCTGCAGGTCCTCTCCGTCCTGATCGAAATCATCGTTGCCATCGCAGGAGTACGGCTCGCCACGAAGGGAAAGAAGGTTTACGGCTGGTTTATCTCACTCACGTTTGCCCTGTACGTGGTCTTTGACCTATCCCGGCTCGAACTCCTCCCAAAAAGCGAAGCGGTCATCTCGCCCCTGTTTTTGATCGCCAGCCTCTCGATCCTGTACTCGGTCTGGCTTATCGGGTGCGAAGTCATCCCGAGCCGCAGGTATGACCTGTAATAACAGCGGCACCCACGCTCCTGCAACATGCATCGCCCGGCAACGTTTATCATGCCGGGTACCGGACATTCTCCTGATACCATGACCCAGACAGAAACCCTGCGCGGGGTCCCCGGGATCCTGCGCCCTTTCAAGGAGTACCTCCAGAGCTCCGGCCTTGCGGAAGGCGACCAGATCGTATATTACGGGTGCGTAGGCACCTGTACGCCGTTCGTCGAACTGCTCGCGGTTGCTGTCCGCGGGCTGAAATTCGAACAGGTCTTTGTCCCGTTCCTCAACGAGTCCAAGGCAAAGGTGATCCACAACGTCGATGACGTGGGAATGCAGGTGAGCGAAAAAGCTGCGGTGCTCCGGCCCAAGGCGCTCATCATCATGGGCGGGCTTGCGATGCCCAATGTGCCGGTGACAAAGGAAGAGGTGCAGGACATCATCGGCAGGCACGGCGGTGCGAAGGTTATCGGCGTCTGCTTCATGAACATGTTCGAGAAAGCCGGGTGGCTGACGGCAGTGAAGTTTGACGTGTTCATCGATGCGACAATCGATCCCGTACGCGTCGTAAAAAAATCCCCGTGAACTGGGAGCTGCATCACAATTATCAAAAATTATAATGTTTTTCCGGGATCGAACCGGACTTTTTTTCCGCGCTTAAAATTTTGAGGCTGGAAATTTTTGCATATAAAAATTTTCATGGCCGGATTTTTTTGGCATTGAAATTTTTTTAACAAAAAAAATTTCTCGAGCTCAAATTTTTAAAACCAAATTTTTCGCTTTTGAAAAAAATTGCCCGGAGTTTTTCGCGATAAAATTTTTCAAGCGGCAAAATTTTTTAAGAACAAAAATTATTTTCCGGAAAAAATGGTCGTGCCCGGAAGACTGCCCTTGACGGAGACTCCTGTTTTTCCGTCCGGTTTTTCGAGCCCTCAAGCTAGAAAATTTTGGGGCTCAAAAATTTCAGAGCCCGGAATTTTCTGATTTTAAAATTTTTTACGGCCAAAATTTTTAGCGTTCAAAACTTTTTTGCCGAAAATTTCCGGCCGTAAAACCTTTGGGGAGAAACCCCCAGATCCCCGTTTTTATATCTCTGCAGAATCAATAAAATACCCATTAAAAACGAATTTTCGAAAAAAAATTTAGATATAGGGGTTGCGGAGAGCTTTGCCCACACCGAAGGTCTTGCGGCCTTCGAGCGTCGTCTTGTTCTTCGTGATCTTCTCGTTTGCGAGCTTGGTCACGAGTTCAAGGCCGGGTTTGACCTTCTCGATTGGCTGGGTCTCGAAGCAGCCTGCTGCGACTGCCTTTGCCCAGACACTGTCACCGATCTTGCTGCGCACAAAGACGGTGCTCCATCCATCGGGGCTGCCGACGGAACCGGTGGAGATGTCACCGAGGTTTGCAACATAGTCAAGGCAGACGTGGCAACCGGGCTGTTCGTACTTGTGGGTCACCTTGAGCGGCAGCTGGACGACCTGTCCGCGCTTGCCGTAAACCCAGAACTTGCCTTTCCCGATCTCCATCTTCTTGACGGCCTCCATCTTCATCGCTGCATGGTCTTCGACGAGCTGCAGGATGCTCTGGTACGGGAAGTTCTCCATGCAGAAGATACCCACCGCAAGAGCGATGCTTGCGCCGACATCACGGATACCGATCGGGTACAGCTGTGCCTTGCGGACAGCCTGCATCTGGCATGGGGTGCCCACGATACCGATCTTGTCAAGGCCAAAGCTCCGGGTCGCTTCCTTGATTAAGGAAACGTTCGGGCTGATGTTGTACTTGGTACCGGCAGCGGCAATCATGTCCGCCTTGGTTGTCACGATGGCCGGAATAGGTCTCCATGGCTCGATCATGTCGAAGTTGGAGTTGTCCATCATGCATTTTGACGGGTTCTTTGCCGCAAACTCCTTGTTCGCCGCTACAATCGCTCCGTCGATGATGCCCTCATCAAGTGCAAACGCAAAGAGGGAAGAAACAATACCTCCGTCCTGTGCATGCTTGAGAAGCTCCTTGTCGGTGCTCCGTGCTGAGACGCATGTCTTGTAGTTACCGAGTTCTGTTCCCATTTCAATCACCTCACTGAAGCGCCGCCATTATGGCCTCGTTGATCGCCTCGTACGAACCCACGACATCGAAGCTGAACCAGCTCCGCGGGCACTGGTTGTAGCACGCACCGCACTTGATGCACAGGTCGCGCTGTCCCTGGGGCTTGCCGTACTCATGGGTGATTGCACGGACCGGGCAGGCTGATGCACAGCTGCCGCATCCCATACAGAGACCCTGGTTGATGACTTCGGTCATCAGGTCGCAGAAGCATGCGGTTGTCCCTCTCTGTGCCGCCAGCATGAGCGGGGTTAAGAACTTGGTCGCCAGCTCCTTCTGTTCCTTGGTTCCCTTCAGGAGCAGGTATGCCATGACCGCGACATTCCTGATCATCTGGGGAGTTGGTGCGCATCCGGGGATGTATACGTCGACCTTGATGATATCGCCGATCGGCAGGTATGCCTCATGTGCCGGCTGGTTCTGCTGGCCGCCGCGGCCGAACCGGGTGATGTTGCCGTAACAGGCGCAACCACCGAGTGCTACGACGACTGCTGATTTCTCACGTGTTTCCTTGATTTCTGCAACTGCAAGTTTATCATTAATACAGACTGAACCCTCAACGAACGAGACATCGACCTTCTGGATGTGCCTTGCATCTGCAAGTGTTGGCATGTACTTCAGGTCAACGTACTTGTCGAGGAGCGTTAACAGTCCTGCGTAGTTGTCTGCGAGTGCCACAGTACAACCGGTACACCCACTCAGGTGTGTGTAGCCTACTGTAATCTTATCTGCCACAGGCTTAACCTCCTTTTTCACTTCTGCTGCTTTTTGTGCTACATCAGCTGGTTTCTGCGGAGCCGCAGTTTTTGGCGGTTCCTCGCTGACGTTCTTCTTGAAGACACTTGATAGTAGTCCCATAATTTATCCCTGCCATTTCCAGTACGAACCGTATCGTCCTGGGTATAGCGTTTGAAACTTCATCCGAGAGTCCGATCTCCATCTCGGGATCGGTGACACGCGCCGGCTGGCATCCGACGACCGTGATATCGATGAGATCTTTTATCCGCTGGAGCGGTTCGGTCAGGTCCCATGAATGTGCGTCACGGTAACTGCCGGGGGGAAGGTCTTCCACCTTGAACTTTGCCAAAGTCCCGGGCTTCTCGCCAAAATCCGCAATATCGATGATGATGAGCTTTTTGGTAACTTCCGGATCAAGGAGCGTAAAAATAAAGTGCGGGCCGCCAAGACCCGCATCGATTATTGTTACATTGTCGGGAAGCGAGAGCTTCTGCATCTCCTCAACCACAGCCGGGCCAAATCCGTCATCGGCAAACAGGGGGTTTCCGCACCCTGCGATCACAATCTCGGAATACAGCATTGCGGTGCTCTCACTGGATGAGTTTCTGGGCTACCAGCTTGTTGTCCTCATCGATCACGATCATGTGGGTTGCACATGACACACAGGGGTCATACCCGCGCATGATCACTTCGGCAAGCTGCCAGGGTGCGCCGGTTAAGGCTGCGCTGCAGGTCGCGAAGTTCCACGTGGTTGGGACGAGCATGCTGAAGTACTGGACTTTCCAGTCCTTGACACGGGCAATGTGGACATCAGTCCCGCGCGGGGCCTCGTTGGATGCCCAGCCGAGGGAGCCGTCGCCGGTCGGGATGTGGTCTGCAACGACCTTGCCGTTGGGATCAAGTGCGTCGATGCAGTCGATCATCTCGTAGAAGCAGTCCTGGTACTCCATCTGGCGGGCAACGTTCTGGCCGCAGGTGCCTTTCTCGTCATATTTCTTGTACGTGACGAGACGTGCACGCGGGCCGACTTCGACTGGCTGGCCGTCGTACATCGGGATGCCGGTGCAGGCTTCCATCTGGGGGTTGGTCTTGGTGCCCATCTTGGTGGTGCCGCCGATCGGGTATCGTGGCTCTTCAAGGGTAATGTCCATCTCACCCATATACCAGTCATACGGCCGGGCTTCCTTGAACCGGTTGATGTCCCAGCTGGGGCACTCGTCAAGGCTTGAGCTGCCATAGAACGCATGGGTTGCCAGGTAGCCCTGGTTGTGGAAACCGAGGTCTTTGGGCATCGGAACTTTCATGCCGCCAACGTCCACGGAGTCTCTCTTGTGGTAGCTGCGGATAACCGCAATCATAAACTCTGACTGGGCGTGGGCAAGGGTAAGCCCTTCCTTTGCCAGGTCGTACATCTTGGTCTTGGCCTGCTCGGAGCAGTTCCGGTACATGCCGCCGATGCGTGTGTTGCTCGGGTGGATGCACTCGCCACCGGCAATCTGGCCAATGGTCTGCCCGATCTCACGTATCCGCTGGATCCGCTTTGCAACGGTGCGCACCGGCTCTTCTGCCGTGAACGGGTTGATCTTCGTCTCGGTGCCCGGAATATAGTAATCGGGCAGGAGCAGGATGTTGTGCAGTGCAATGCTGTGGGCACGGTTGGCCAGCTGGACGATGTGACGGAGCATCTTTGCGTCCTTGGGGATCTCGCACTTGATGGATGCTTCCATCGCCTCGGTGCCTGCCAGGTTGTGTGCAACCGGACAGATACCACAGACACGGGACGCGATCTTTGGGACCTGCTCTGGTGTCTTGCCGATGGCAAGTTTTTCAACGCCCCTCACCGGGGTAATGGAACACCAGTTACCCTTCTCGATGATACCTGCGTCGTTAACCTTCAAGACGAGTTTTGAGTGTCCCTCATGTCTTGTGGTTGGGGAAATCTCTACAACTTTCGACAATATTATCGCCTCATGTATGTTGCGTTGTTCACAGTGCTGTACAGAATTTGTATAAGATCTCTCATCTCTAGAGATAATTGACCGTACAAAGTACGTTCATGTTTATGTTATCCAATGTCTGTTATAACCCTTTTTAATCGATCCGGGGGACGCGTATTCCTGATAAAAAGGGTGATATGGAGGACATACATCAAAACAAAATGTTATATAAGTTTATTTAAGGGTTGATTTTTTAATGAAATATATTCAAACACATAAAAAAAGAACATAAAAAAGAATAAAAAATCTTTACCTGTTGGCCCCCCCTCACCTCACTGGTTGTTCTCTGAATTGTGGAACCGCTCACCATTGAGTTCGTCAACCAGTTCGGCGATCGTCGCCCGGCGCTCCGCGTAGGCATCGTGCTGGTGGATGCTCTCCTCATTGGTCTGCTTGATGATGACCATCGAATCACCGGAAAGGTACTCGAACTCGGCGAGCACCTTCTTTGCCATCTCCCGGACACAGTCCTCCACAAACCGTGGATTTTTGTGCGCGGCAAGCACCACATGGCTCTCGTCTCCACGCTTGAGTAGTTCGTAAATCCCTGAACTCATGGACTCTTTTAAGATTCCGATGATCTTTTCCAAGTCTACGTGCTGGTCGTCATCAGTCTCGATGCAGAGGAACCCCCTGCCCCGCTGGTTGTGCGTCGCCATCGGGACCTCGGCAAAGAACCCGTTGACCACGTCCTCGCTGACCCCAAGCGTGTGGAATACGTACATCGCCCGCTCCTTCATGATATTCTGGGCGCATGGGCATGCCGTCATGCCGGTGACTTCCGCACCGATACTTTTCCTGACAATTGGTTCGCGGAATGTGCGGCGGGCGACCGCACGGGCATGTACCTTGACCACCTCATGGCATGTGGTGTGGCTGACCGGTGTCTCGCGCTTGACCATAAACTCGCTGCGCATGAAGACTTCGGTCCGGTCCGCGTACTCATGCCGGTCCAGAAGTCTGCGGGCAACGGCGCTGCAGAGATTCTCAATCTCGTTCACCTCGCCGTCGATCGCCTGCTGGAGCACCTCATCGATGACCTCAAAATTGCGGGAGAGGTTTGCCCCTTTCAGGCTCCCGGGCAGGTCGACAAAAACATCGAATGTGGAGATAAAAATGACCGGCCGTTTCTCATGCCGGGAGACCTCGACAAGTTTCTTGACGTTTTTTACCCCCACCCGGGTCAGGTTGATCCGGACATCGGGTGGGGTTGCCTGTATGTCGGGCAGTTCGCGGGCAAATGAATTCTCAGGCTTATCGTGGGTGCGTGTGGGCGGAATAGGTGATCGCATCCTTGAGGTTATTTCACCAGTATTCGTGTGAACGTGTGCTGTTGAGTCTTTTTCATATAATATTTATGTGCTTTGTTGCTGATATCAAAGGGAAGTGCTATGGTAAAAAAATATTATGAAGCCGATGCTGACATCGGTGCGCTGAAAGGCAGAAAAATTGCCGTGATCGGGTATGGTTCACAGGGGCGCGGGCAGTCATTAAACCTGCGCGACTCCGGGCTCGATGTCGTCATCGGGCTGCGGAAGGGGAAGAGCTGGGATGCAGCGGCAAAAGACGGGATGAAGGTGCTGCCTGTTGCCGAAGCCGTAAAGAGATCGGACGTCATCCAAATCCTTTTACCTGACGAGCACCAGGGAGCGATCTACCGGTCGGAGATCCTGCCGAACCTTTCGGGTAACAAATGCCTGATGTTCTCTCACGGGTTCAACATCCACTTCGGGCAGATTGTCCCTCCGGAAACTGTCGATGTGATCATGGTCGCGCCCAAGGGCCCGGGCGCGATGGTGCGCCGGCAGTACGAGGACGGAAAAGGGGTTCCCGCACTGATCGCCGTCCACCAGGACTATACCGGCAAAGCCCACAAGATTGCGCTCGCGTACGCAAAGGCGATCGGCGCGACCCGTGCGGTTGTTCTCGAGACGACGTTCCGCGAAGAGACCGAGACCGACCTGTTCGGGGAGCAGGCAGTCCTCTGCGGTGGAACGACCTCGCTGGTCAAGGCAGGGTTCGAGACCCTTGTCAATGCCGGGTACTCGCCGGAGATGGCGTACCTCGAAGTGCTCCATGAACTCAAATTAATCGTCGACCTGATCTATGAGGGGGGGCTTACCAACATGCGGAAATACATCAGCAACACCGCACAGTATGGCGACCTCACCAGAGGACCCCGGGTCATCGGCCCGGAAGCTTATGTCGCGATGCAGGAGATTCTTGAGGACATCCAGACGGGGAAGTTTGCACGGGAATGGATGCTTGAGAATATGGTAAACCGCCCGGTCTTTAATGCGCTCACCAAGGCAGATGAGGAGCACCTCATCGAGGATGTCGGGCGCGAGGTACGGGCGATGATGCCCCAGTTCAGAAGGGAGCCTGCCCCAACTACGGCCACAAAGAAAGCCCCTGCGGGTACAAAAAAACCGGTCGTAAAAGCCCGTAAGCGGAAAAAATAATCTTCTATCTTCATTTTTTGCCCGGATGACAGAATTTTTTGTGATATCTTCTGGCATCTTTTTTTATTCGACGTTCCTATAGTACCTGGATGAAAATTTGCATTATCTACCATTCTGAAACCGGCAATACGCGGCACGTAGCGCAGCACCTTGCATCAGCGTGCAGCGATGTGCGGCTTATTGAGGTGTATGACCGTGCAGACTATCTGCCCCTTACCCGGTTTTTAAGCCGGTGTAAAAAGGCGCGGGGTGAAGAGATGACCCCAATCGAACCGGTATCGATCGATGTTGCGGGTTATGATCTTCTTGTTCTGGGTTCTCCGGTCTGGGCATTCAAACCGACGCCGGTGATTCATGCCGCGATCGATTGCCTCAGAGGTTGCGAGGGCAAAGCTGTCATAGGATTTTTCACCCATGGCGGGAGGCCGGGGTCATCCGAGGAAACTTTTACCGCATGGTGCGAAAAGCGCAAAATGCAGGTGAAGGGCACGATGACGATCCATATGAAAGAGATTGAGAATGAAAAAAAGGCAAAAGAGCTCTTCACAATAGTCAGTGCCGCAGTACGCGCGTAAAACCACAATAAGGTGTCATGCCTGTTCCGGCCTTCTGCCGGCAACCCCTGCCGCTGCACATGACCCTGCTGCCAACCTTTTTTGTATCGCAATACTTATATCTCAGGTATGTCCCGGTGTATCATCTACCACTCGCACTCCGGCGCCACCCGCCGCATTGCAAAGAAGTTAAAAGTCGCCTGCGGTGGTGATCTCATCGAAGTGATGCCCCGGAAGAAATACAATGCGCTCACGCTGTATCTGCTTGGTGGGTATCGCGCGTTGAAGGATGCAGAGGACCCCATCGAGCAGAAAAAGATCGATGTTGCCAGGTACGACATGATTGTGCTGGGCTCGCCTGTCTGGGCGGGAAAACCGACGCCCGCAATCAACGCGGCAATTGCCGCCCTTCGCGGGTGTGAAGGCAAAACAGCGATCATCTTTGCGACCTGCAAGAGCAATCCGGGCCAGACGGTTGGCATCCTGCGGAAAAGGCTCGAGACCATGGGCATAAAGGTGATTGGGGTCTTTGTGTTCACGCAAGCTGACCGTAAAGATGGTAAGAAGCTTAACGAGCTGATCGTTTCAGTCAATGCTTCAATGACGGAATAAATCCGTTAGCCATCAACGACGGCCGTACCGGTTATTTTATGCCCGACTGCTATTATGTGAAAAATAGTTTTAAAAAATCCCTCCAAACATAACCTTGTTTTTTTGGTACTCACCTGCGGCAATATGATCACGGGGAACATACTCAGGAAAATTCAAATGAAATGAAGTTTTTCCCAAAGAAAAAACAATATTGTCTAGTCGGAAAAATACCTGGAAATATTTCTGAAAAACTGCATATTCAGCGATTCATGGGGCAGTCCTTTTCCTTCCCGTTTCAGTCGCTCTTTCTCGTATGGCCAGTCATAGAGGCTGGTGAACTCCATGGCCCGCTCCGGGTGGGGCATCAACCCTAAAACTTTTCCATCTTCAGATGTGATGCCGGCAATATCCATAATCGAACCATTGGGATTGGCGGGATATTCACCGTCTGCAGGGGTCAGGTCATCATGGCAGTATTGAAAAGTTATCATATTCTGTTTTTGTAAGCGTTGCAGGATTGCTTTCGAACAGAAAAAATTACCCTCCCCGTGAGCGATCGGGCAGTACATCCGTTCAATCCCCCGGGTCCAGAGATTATCAGAGACCGGTTTTAATGTAACGAACCGGCATTCCAGCACCCCCTTCCGGTTCGGTATCAGGGCGACATCACGGGTATATTTTTTATCAAACGCCGGGACAAGACCGAGGTTTGCGAGGATCTGGAACCCGTTGCAGATTCCTAATACAAGGTTGTCTCCCTCCAGAAATTTTTCCAGGTCATCCCACAGGTTGTTTCGCACCCGGTTCGCATACGCGTTGCCCGCCCCAGTGTCGTCCCCATACGAAAAACCGCCTGGGAAAACCAGTAACCGGTAGTCCGACAACTTTGTTCTTCCTGCGATCAGGTCATTGATATGGACGATATCCGAACCCATGCCGGCCCGGGCGAGCGCTTCCTGCGTCTCCATCTCGGAATTGATCCCGTACCCGCTCATGATGAGGGCCTTTACAACGGTCCTTGCGGGAGTGCCCGTATCCTTTGTTTTCGGCCGACGCTGCGGGTCCTTCTTTTTACTCCCTGTCACGATTGGCATGATCAATACCCCCGGAATGGTGATTTGTAGGCATTTTCCAGTCTGTCCATTGGTGTGTCGATAAGGGTTTTTTGTGCAGCAACCCGAAAAGATGTGCCCCCCGCCGTTCCCAGCAACAGCGCGTCCGTGCCCATGACCTTCTCAAACGCCTTCCTGTTCCCCTCGAAAACCGTGACAACGAACCTGCCCAAGGATTCGGAGAAGAGATAGTAATCCGGACGCATTGCAGAAGTGATGACAAGATCCATGCCGATACGGCCCGCGATCGCGACCTTGGCAAGGGCGACTGCAAGGCCCCCATGGCTGACCGGGTGTGCAGATGCAACAAGCTCCTTCCCGATCGCACCGGTCAACCGCTGGTACCGTGCTTTGGCTTTTTGGGCATCGAGCGCGGGGACCTTATTCCCGATGGCACCGAGGCTTGCGAAATACTCAGACCCGCCCAGTTCTTCCGATGTCTCCCCGATGACATAGATGAGGTCTCCATCGAATTTGGCGTCCATCGATACGGCGGCGGACACATCGGGATGAATGCCGATCGAGGAGATGAGCAGCGTCGGGGGCACGGAGATCTTTACCGGGTTGTTATCGGCATCGAACCCGGAGAAATCATTGAACATGCTGTCTTTGCCGGAGATGAACGGGGTGCCAAACGCAGTGGCAAAATCATAACACCCCTGCGCAGCCTGTTTCAGCTGCCCAAGCCGTCCGGGGTCATCGGACGAGCACCAGCAGAAGTTATCGAGGAGCGCAATTTTGTCCAGCGGGATGCCGAGCGCGACCAGCCCCCGGATGGCCGTGTCAATCCCCGCAGCCGCCATGAGGTACGGGTCGATCTCTGAATACAACGGGAACAATCCCTGCGATAATCCGACCCCCTTCTTTGACCCCAGCACGACCTTTGTCAACGAAGATGCGGTCTGCACCCGCCCTTTGCCCTGGACCGGCCCAAGGACATATCCCCCCTGCACAGTATGGTCGTACTGTGTCGAGATAAATTCCTTTGAGCAGATGTTTTTCCTCTGCAGCATAGACAAAAGCGTCTCGTCCAGCCTGGCCGGGCAAGTGACTGCCGGTTCGGGGTATGTGTTTTTTTTACAGATGGTTTTCAGGTGCTTCTTTGGAAGGCCATCGTGCAGGAACTTTAAGTCCACGTCCATTACAACCCTGCCATGGCACTCGACGACACACCTGCCTGTATCTGTGAATGTTCCAATCACTGTTGCCTCGACATCCCTTCGCTGCATCAGGTTCATGAAGACCGCTAGGTTTTCCTGCGGGATTGCAAGGGTCATGCGTTCCTGGGATTCGGAGATCCAGATCTCCCACGGTGCCATACCGGGATATTTTAACGGTACTTTGTCAAGGGAGACGTGGCAACCATTACATTCCCTTGCCATCTCAGCAACAGAACAGGAAAGGCCGCCAGCCCCGTTATCGGTAATACTATGGTACAGTCCAAGATCCCGCGCCTCCTTGACAATGACATCGGATAACTTCTTCTGCGTGATCGGGTCTCCGATCTGGACGGCGGTCACCGGGCTCCCCGGGTCCAATGCCTCTGAGGAGAACGTGGCTCCATGGATACCGTCCTTGCCGACCCGGCCTCCCGCCATCACTATGAGGTCACCGGGTTTCGCCTGTTTTTCAAAGAGTGTCCTGTGGTGGTATTCAAGCGGCATCACCCCGACCGTGCCGGCAAAGACGAGGGGCTTACCGATGTACCGGTCATTGAAATAACACCATCCCTGGGGTGTGGGGATGCCCGAACAGTTGCCGCCGACACCCACTCCTCTTACCACGCCGTCAAGGATCTGGCGTGGGGAGAGAATGGGATTTACCTTATTTTTACCCCGGAAAAGTCCCGTTTCTTTATCTGGATCCCCCATGCAGTAACCGTAATAATTGATGCAGGGTTTTGCGCCAAGGCCAAACCCGATCGTGTCACGGTTCACCCCGACGATGCCGGTCAGGGCTCCGCCGAACGGGTCAAGGGCTGACGGTGAGTTATGGGTCTCGACCTTATGGGTCACGAGGTGCTTTTCATCAAAGATGATTGCCCCGGAGTTATCCGAAAAAACCGATACACAGATGTCCCTGTCCCCCTTTTCTTTCCTGATTTTATTGGTAGCTGCCTGGATACAGGACTTATAGAGCCCGAGCGGGATGTCATTATCCATTGGTGATGCAAAGATCGTGTGTTTGCAGTGCTCGCTCCATGTCTGGGCGAGCGACTCGAGTTCCACATCTGTAGGATTCCTTCGTTGCCGGGAAAAATAGGTGCGGATCGCGTGAAGCTGGGCGAGGTCAAGTGCAAGCGGGCCTCTCCGCTGTCCTGTCAGTGGATCAATGATCCCCTCTTTCCCGAGCCGTGCAAGGCTCCGGTCATCAAGGTCAAGGCTCACTGTTTCTGCCGTCGGCAGTTCATGCAGGTGGACACGGGGCACGACCGGATCCATGCCCTTGTCACCGTATTCTTGCCGGGTTTTGATATGCACGCGGTTTACGAGGGGATTTGCCAGTACAGCCGCGAGCCTCTGCAGCGAAGAGGATGAAAGGTTCCCGCAGACCAGGTAGAGCTGCGAGGTATAGACTGCATCGTCCTCGCCGAAGGTTATGGAGAAATAATCCCCTATCGTCTGTTTTGCCGTTGTACCGGCATTATCGGTAACGCCCGGGAGAAATCCTACCCCAATCGCATAATCAAAATCTGCTTTTGTCGCGGTATCAATTGTATATTTCTGGACGACCGGATTGGCGAGATGTTCGCCAATCCGGATTAACTCACCATGGGTAAAATCCCGTGAGCTCATTGCAATGGTATAGGTATCGATAAGATGCAGTTTTTTGATGGGAAAACCTAAAGAGCGGATCCTGTCGGTTCTTGATTTTAACCGCGGATCGGATTTATAGCATACTTCTATCCGGTGGATAAAAGAAGTCATGCTCAGGAATTGGACGTAACTTACAAAATAGCTATTGCACCAAGCTGCTGCAGGGGGGAGCTCTGCGCAGGCACCAACCTGTATCCGCAATACCACTTTGAGCTCCATGCAATGCTGGGAAAGCCTTTTTGGTGGTGCCGCCCCTTCATATATACGATGACCGATCCCTATGAAAATCTCCTAAAAAAGGCATATTCGAATATTTCCGAGGTGAGTGTCTCTTCAGAACGGTTTGTTGTTCCCGAAGCCAAGGCCTATATTGAAGGCAAGACAACCGTGCTTGAAAATTTTGTCGAGATTGCCGACAAGATCCGGCGCGACCATGACCACCTGATGAAATTTTTGTTAGGCGAGCTCGGGACCTCAGGTAAGATCGATGGCAACCGTGCAATTTTCAACGGTAAGTTCGAGATCGCATTGGTCAAGGCGATCATCAAGAATTACGTGGACGATTATGTCATCTGCTCCGAGTGCGGCAGGCCGGATACAAAACTGGTCAAGGATGACCGTGTCCAGCTGCTGCGCTGCGATGCGTGCGGCGGTCACCGCCCGGTAAGGAAGCGCAAGGCACGCACCGAGCCGGTGGAAAAGAACCTTGAAGAGGGGGCGATCCTTGACCTTGAAATCCAGTCACTCTCCCGCAGGGGGGACGGGGTCGTGAAGATGGGGCGGTATATCATCTACGTGGCGAATGCAAAACCAGGCCAGCAGGTAAAAGTCAAGATCTCACGGGTCTCCGGTTCGATCGTCTTTACCGAACGGGCGGTTTAAAGTCCCGGAGTGCATCTCTTTTTTTCTCAGGAAAAATAATAAAAAAAACATCCTGAAGAAAAAAATTTTAAACTGAGTTTATGTTGTTATTAAAAAAGGGCCTGTCACTTACTTTCCAAGTCCCTTGATCAGCTTATCGCAGTTCCTGGAGAGCCGCTTGCACGCATCCCGGATGACCACCATGGGATCTTTTTTGCCTTTGGTGGTGACGAGGAGTTCCGGCTCCGAAAACTGGAACTCAATGATATATTTTGCGACGTCAACGGAAGGGTCGCGGAGGATCTCATCGGTGAGGGCGTTCATGAAGGTATGTCCTTCACCCTGAACGAGGAGACGTGCCTTGTTACTCTCCAGCTCGAGTACTTTTACAATCATGCACCTATGTTTGGGGAGCTGAAAACTATTAATGTATGGGTGGGGATGGGGAAGGTGGGCGGTGCAGTCCGTGGCAGGGGAAGTTATCGGCAACTCTTCAGAACGTGAAGGTCTCGAAGTCTCTGCCAACATTGGGAAGATCCCATGAGATCATGTGGCTCACGTGCACGCACCTGAACTCCTGTGGCTTTAAGTCCTGTGCGAGCGTGCAGGCATCAAGGTAGTTCATGTGCTTGTGGATCCTGACATCCGACGGGACGAGGGCATCGATGAGCAGGAGGTCAAGGTCGTATAACAAATCGAGGCTTTTTTTCGGGATATCGGCGTTGGTGTCCGAGGTGAATCCGATCCGCGCCCCGTTACATTCAACGAGCATGCCACATGTGTATGCCGGGGGATGTTTAACCATAAAAGGGGTGATGGAGCACCCGGCAATAGTGAACTGTTCGTACGGGTTGACCGGGTGCTTTTCAAATGAAAGGAACCTGAACACTTCGGCACAGTAGGAGAGCACCGGCGGGGCGGCATACACCGGCGGCACTTCCTGCACACGGTAGAATTCACCGAACCCAATGAAGTGATCGTAGTGCCCATGGGTCCAGATCACCGCATCGATCTTCGGAGAACCGTTGAGGAGGAGCTGCTGCCGGAGGTCGGGGGAAGTGTCGATAAGGATGTAGGCACCGTCATGCTCAAGGAGAAGGGACGTCCGAAGGCGCATCTCTCCTGTCTCACGGGCACGGGTGCACTGGGGGCAGGAGCACCCGACCTTCGGTGTGCCGATCGCATCGCCGGTGCCAAGAAGGGTCAGTTTCATGCTCACAGCCAGTTCATCCGCTGGATTGCATCCCGGTTCTTCACCATCATGATGCCCTTTTCGATATCGGCGCGGTCGATTGCCTCCCTGCGGTCCATAAGCGCCGAGAGTATCGCCTCTTTAATCATCAGGCGAAGGTCGGCGCCGGAGAACCCCTCAGTCTCCTCCGCAAGCTCCGAATAATCGCAGGTGCAGTCGATGGATGCAGTCACCTTCTTTAAGATCTCCCTGCGCATCTCTTCCCCCGGGAGGGAGAACTGCACCACCTCATCAAACCGCCGCCATGCCGCCTGATCAAGCAGCTGGGGGTGGTTGGTTGCAGCGATCAGGAGCACACCGTTTTTCACAAGGCTGATGCGATCGATGTTTTTTAACAGCGAATTCACTGCCCGTTTCATCGCACCGTGGTCATCGGTGACCCGGCTCTTTGCCACAAAGTCGAATTCGTCAATGAACAGGATCGATGGCGAGAGTTTTTTTGCAAGCTCAAAGATGCGGTCGATATTCTTTGAGGTTTCCCCGAGATACTGTGAAGTGACCATCGAGAGCCGGACTTCAAGGACGGGCATATGCAGGGTCCGGGACATCGCAAGGGAAAGCGATGTCTTGCCGGTTCCCGGTGGACCGACAAAGAGGAGTTTGCCTACCTCGTAGATACGGTGCTGGTGCAGAAAGTCCTGGTGCTCAATTGCATGCCGGATCTTCGTTATGATCCGGGTCTGGTCGGAGGTGCAGACCAGGTCGTCCATCTTCTGTTCCACTTCATCAGGTGAACTGACAATCACTAGGTCAAGCGCTGTGCGCAGCTTTTCGTCTTCCGCGATGAGCTTCGAGATCCGGGTATCGAGAAATGCCCGGGTATCTTCAAATAGGGGGTTTGCCTTCCGGACTGCTTCATAAGAGACTCCGACCGAATCGATCTTTTCGAAATAGAACGCAAGCGCGGGGTTTTTTTCGATCAGCGACCTGCCCCCCTGCCGGAGGAACCAGAGGGCTGCGGGTTCCAGCGTTGTAAGTTTTAATCGCTGCCCGAACTCTTCGAAGCTGACAAAGGGGTTGCCCTCCATCTTTGTGTGGGCGTCGGTGATCCCCAACGAGCGTTTGAGCATCCCTTCGCTGACCGAGACCGGGCGCTTGATGCCCGGTGCGCCTGACGAGGTAAAAATTTCCCGGCACATTGGAGTCAGGTCATTGATATCGAGTTCCGGGTGCCGGTTGAAGATATCGGCAGTCAGGACGATTTCCATGACATGTAAGCGGTCAGCATCTCCGGACATGGTTGTAACTATAAATATAATCCCCAAAATGGCATAAGGTTATCTCAACGGGTGGTCACGATGCACCCGTCGCCGGTAACGATCAGGGTGTGTTCGTGCTGGGAGACCAGCGACCCCGGAATGTCCGCAAGGACGGGATATACATGCAGGTGCCCGCTTCTTACCAGCCCGGGGAGTACAATATCGGCTTTTTTGTCCGGCAGCCAGCGCCTTGCAAACGGGAGCCCGCGCCGGTCACGGACATGTTCGATCACCGCCCGTCCGGAAGGAACGCGGACTGGTTTTGTCGAGATCTGCTGGTAGATCTCTTTTCTCGCCCGCTCCCCGACACGCCCGCTCCCGGTGCTTGCGAACGGTTCGATGGCAAATACCATCCCCTCTTCGAGCACGACGCCTCCCGGCACCCTGATGTTGGGGATCGTAGGTGGGCGGTGGATAACGTACCGGTCGAGCCCATGCCCGGTCAGGTTGGAGACGGGGTGGTATCCCCTGCTCTCGATCTCATGCTGGATCGCAGCCCCGACTTCCCCGGCAGGCACACCGGGGCGCACGGCTGCGACTGCATGCTCCAGCGCCTGGAACGATGCCTCGATGAGTTTTGCATGGGAACCGAGATCTACAGTGGTCGCAGTATCGGCGATAAAGCCGTCAATGTGGACGCCAAGATCAAGTTTTGCGACATCGCCCCTGGCAAAGACCCTGTCATCGATGGCCGACGCGGTGTCATGGGCGGCGTCCTCGTTTAAGGAAAGGTTCAGCGGGAATGCGAGGCCTGCGCCTGCTTCAAAAACCCGGGCTTCGACCGACTCGATGACCTCTGCGTAGGAAGCACCGATACGGATACTCCCTGCCCCTTCCCGGAGGATCCGTGCCGCGATCTCCCCCGCCTGCCGGTACATATCAAATGTCGCGTCATCCATCATATCACGAGGTCCCGTGAATATTTTGTAAACCGCGTAAAGCCCTTTTTCGTGACCACCCCGATATCTTCCAACCGCACTCCACCAACATCCGGGTAATACAGCCCGGGTTCAACCGTGATGACATTACCTGCGGTAAGCCGGGTTCCCGAGAGGCCTAGCGACGGGGGTTCATGTACCTCAAGCCCGATTCCATGCCCAAGGTTATGCACAAATCCGGTTGTCGCGCTGCCGTACCCGTGGTCTTTGAAAAAATCGACCACTCTCTGGTGGACGTCCAGACCGGATACTCCCTCGCGGATCTCCCTGACTGCCAGATCCTGGGCCTCACATACCACCGCATGCATATCCAGCACTTTTGCACCGGGTTTCCCTTTCGAAACGGTCCGGGTCATATCGGAGAAATAGCCTGAACGGTCGTCCCGCGGGAATATGTCCAGCACAATTGGCTGGCGGGCTCTCAGCACACCAGTTCCCATGCAGTGTGGGATCGCCGAATCCTCGCCGCAGGACACGATGGTATCCTTTGCACTGCAGCCACATTTGATCAGAAGAGCATGCATCGCAGCTCTCACCCGCTCAGATGTGAGCGGTTTTCCACCGGATACAAGGATGCCTTTTCTCACGGTCGACCCCTTGATTAAGTTTATGCCAAGATCGATTGCCGACCCGGTGACCCGCTGCACTTTTTTTATCGCTCCGATCTCCGCCCGGCTCTTGACAGCCCGCATCGATTGAAGCGCGGTGTCGTCAACAATGAGTTCAACGGATCCCTGCAGTGCCCGGGCGAGCGCGAGGGGAAATTTCGGCGGGACGAGAATTTTTCCCTGCAACTGCCCTGTGATCATCCGTGCCGTCGCCTGCCACGGGTCTTTTTCTGTTTTCAGGATCTCAAACATGCCTGCCTGCGCCCGGGTCATTACTGCTGCTTTGGACTCCAGCACTGCGCGGGGGTGCTCCATCTGGGAGATGATGATGGTGCCGCGCCGCCCCGGTTTTTTAAAATAGATGAACGGGTCGTTTGTCGTAAACCCGGAAAGGTACCTCATGTCAGCGTCTTCAGAAGAGGCGTATATGAGGTAGGCATCGGCACCGCTTATCCTGACTGCATTGTCCAGTGCATCCATTGTACCTGATATGTGCCCTGAAACGTCAAGTACTTTTATCATGGAGGTGACGTATGAGTAATGGATGCTATCACAAAAGAGCAGTTCCGGTGGAAATTCTACCGGCTGGCACTCCAGCTGAACGCGGTCATTTTTTTAGCTGCGCTTACCGTGATGGCCGTATTCATCGCCCCGGAACCGTACCGTATCCTGCTGGTACTGGCGATGACGGCGCTTGTGGCATACCTGGCGATTTCCTTCCGGAAGAAATACCGGGAAACCCAGGCGTGGCTGTATGAACATGCGGACCAGGGAAAAACCAGCGAAAATCCACCATGACCGGAGGTATCTTTTCTGCATGCTTAAGAAAATGAAAGACGAGGTCGAATTATTAAGCCGGCATATTGAAGTGGCACGGGCAGTTGTCGAGTTCCAGCCGATCGGGATCATGAAACTCTCCGAGTTCCTCACCCTCCCTTCCCACCGGATCCGGTATTCCCTGCACGTGCTCGAGCAGATGGGTTATATCCGGGCATCTCCGGACGGGGCGGTTGCGACACCCCAGGCATCGGAGCTGCTTGCACATCTTGACGAGGATCTAAACGACCTCATCGGGTTGTTGAACGATATGAAAAAGACAAATTCAAAATCATTAAAAAAAATGCATTGAGCTGCCGCCATCAATATGTCGGTCCAACTGTCCTAAAACTATTAAACTGACAGTTACGTCCCCTTGTTCAGTCACGTGTCGTTATCAGCCCGATAGCTACCTTTAAAAAGCCCCAAAAAGAATCATATAAGGCACAGCAAGACTGCCGCCATAACTCAGTTGGTAGAGTGGCTGGCTGTTAACCAGCATGTCACAGGTTCGAGTCCTGTTGGCGGCGTTATGGGCCCGTAGCTCAGTCCGGTTAGAGCGCCCGGCTCATAACCGGGCGGTCATGCGTTCGAATCGCATCGGGCCCATTTTTTTTATTATGAATTTTAATTCGCAACCTTTTCAATGACCAAAGTTCAAAGCAAGCATTATGAAGTGCCCGGTCTGCGAGATGGACTGTGTGAAGTCTGCAAAGGACATCCTCGCATCACTCCCGACAATTTTTCTACCCTGTGCAGAGTGCAACGCCCGCGTCCTTGATAAACGTGTCCCTCTTCCTGATCTCTCCTACGGCCTGCCCTGCTCCTGCGGAAAACGGTTCATCGACGAAGTCTTTGCACACATGTATGTCATCATGGTGGAACAGGGAGACCTGAAACCCACAGACCCGCTCATCGCAGTAGGGACGCCGCTTGTCAACCCGGGCTATGCAATGGAACGCCCCCCGTTCCTCCCGGAGAAATCCCTTGTCCTGCTTTCCCCCCGGGTCACCAAACCGGCCGCGGATATTTTGATAAAAGACGTGCCGGAGCTGCGAGGTGTCGTAAAGTCTGACAATTTCACGCCCGGTATTGCCGATCCCGATCTCAACTCGGTTCCAAAAGTGTATGATCTTCTCGCAGGCTGCGATGTCAGGGCGGATGTCTTTCCCTTATGGACCGGCCCGCTTGTAATGTATAAACAACAGTCGCTGATCCATATAGAATTCCCCCGGGGCAACGACCTGAAAATCCGTGCTGTTGAAAAGCGTGTCGGCAAACCGCCTGTTAAGGATTTTGTTGACGCATGTTCCGGCGCCGGGACGCTGGGCCTCACGGCAGCATGCATGGGCGTCCCCCACGTGGTCATGAACGACGCATGGTATGCATCGGCATTCTGGTCAGCGTTCAACCTCGAAGTGAACCGGGACTACCTCAAACTCAACAAGATAAAGATATACGAGCAGTACCAGGATATGCAGAAGCACCCGGTCGCAAAGGAACCTCTAAAAATCGCGGAGACCGAGGGAGAGCAGGTCATTGAAGTCTATCAGGGCGACTTCAGGTTGTTACACAGGGTATTGCCAGCGGGCAGCCCACTGACCGCGATCGATATTTTCGATAAAAATGACAAAGAGAAGATCGACTCGATCCAGAAAGAATGGCTGGAAAAAGTGGGCGGCGAGGTTTTCATCCCTTAAAACCCTTTAAGTTCCCGTAATCCGGTAAAAGTCCATCATTGAAAAAGGGAGCCCCGCAGGTACAAAGCCTTTTTTCCCGCAATTGACAAAGGTATATGGGGACTAGCCCGGGTGGTTCGGCGTCACCTGTAACCTGAAACCGTCGGTATGCCGGGGGCGAAGTTTGACCGAGGCTGCAACGACCTGCTGGAACCGGTATGTCCTGACTGTGAAACCTCGTCCCATGAGGTCGATGGACAGGGATTAAAATTCCGGAGGGAATGGCAACCTGTTGCTGCGGGGACCGGTTCAGGCCCGGAAGGGAGCAGACTTACCGTAGACATCCGGCGCCCATGGGGTAACGGGGCAGAGGATGGATGTGCTGGTGAAAGCAGTAACGTACAGTCGACCGATAACGCGTCCCCATTTACGATTATTATGTCCAAAGTGACCATTGTCGGTGCAACAGGAAATGTCGGGAGTTACGCTGCTCACGCGATATCAATCATCCCGCATGTTCACGAGATCCTGCTGTACGGTCGGGAGGGGCGCGATGCCCTGCTCAAGGGTATCACCCAGGATTTTGTAGATTCGTTTGCAGCACGGGGTACCGATATCCAGATCAACTGGACGACGAATTTAAAGGACGCTGCAGGATCTGATGTGGTCGTAATTTCCACAGGTACGCCCCGCACGCCCGGGCAGGACCGGCTTGACCTTGCCTTAGGCAATGCCAGAATCATTGCGCCGCTTGCCCAGACTATCGGTGTAGTTGCACCGGAATCCAAGATCCTTGTAGTTACCAACCCGGTCGATGTAATGACCTGCGTTGCGCTCAAGTACTCCGGCATGAAGCCCAATCAGGTGTTCGGACTGGGTACGCACCTTGACTCGATGCGCCTGAAATCACTCATTGCATCCTATTTCAAGGTACATGTCAGCGAAGTGCATACCCGCATCATCGGCGAACATGGCGAGAGCATGGTGCCGCTCTGGTCTGCGACAACGATCGGGGGGATCAAGATCTCCAACCTGCCTGCATTCTCGCATCTCCCGGTAAAGGATTTCATTACGTCTGTCAAATGCAGCGGCGAGGCGATCATCAAGAACAAAGGGTCAACGGTCTATGGGCCCGGTGAAGCGATTGCATCTTTAGTAAAAACAGTGCTCGGAGACGAGAACCGCATCCTGACCGTTTCGGCATATATTAAAAGCGAGGTGCATGATATCGGCGATATATGCATCGGTGTACCGGCGCGGGTAAACCGCAGCGGTGTATTCCCGGTGACGATACGTATCGACGAATCCGAGGTCATCGCGTTCCGCGAATCTGTCGAAAAGATACGGACCAGTACCAAGCAGGTTTTTTCTGCACTTGAAGAGGATCCCGGTCTATCCAAGTAAAAATCAGGTATAACAGATAAAAAGTTATAAAAAAATAATAATGCTGGGTTAATAACTACTTTACATCAGGGTAACTTCAATAATCTCTGCCCGCTCGACACCGGCAACTTCTGAAAGCGAACGTTCGATCGCATCGGTTTCGCCACCGGCATCATTGATGACCGCTGCAAGCTTGATTGCTTTTAATCCAAATCCTATCGGTTCTTCCTTGATGTCCTGGATGCCGGGTAGTTTCTCTTTAAGAGCGGTTTTGAGTTTCTCTAAGTCGACCTCGGGTGATTCTGGCATTACCCGTGCGATGACTGCGACGCTGCCCATAACCTTACGGTCCCCCGAATCCGCATTTCAGGCAGATATAGGGGATGCTCTGCTCCCTGCACCGGTAACACCGTCTGATCTCAAAACCACACGCCGGGCACCCGAATTTTGTTGCCCCCTCTTCTGCAAGCGGAGCGTTGCAGGATGTACATTTTTTATTTTCCATGGATATGCTCACCATCGGTTCCTATACTATGTAACCTGATTACCATTAAAAGATTGCATCGGGCCGGCCGTCTCTCTTGAATGGATGCTGCAGGCGGATATCGCCAGTTTATAAAGCCGGCACTTATAAACGGTGTTAATATGCTCCGGCTGGTTGCCTCCCTCTTCCTGTTGTTGTGTGTTGTCCAGTGCGGTGCCGTCCGTATCATCGAGTTTTGTCCTGACCCGTACCTCTACAATGATGCAGATGAATACCTCGTAATATACGGTACCGGATCGCTCGATGGAATTACGGTATCGGATGGTGAAGGCGGGTTTCGATTCCCTCCCGGGACGATCATCAACGGAAAACTCACAATTGCAAGAGATGCAATCGCTTTTTGTAAAACGCATAACAGGATGCCCGATTACGAATGGTACGACTATTCACCTGTGGTCCCCGATGTGATATCGGGCGATAAACTCAGGATGGCTAATTCCCGGGACGAACTTATGGTCTACGACCATGGGACGCTTATCCAGACCGTATCATGGCCAAAGGATATCAAACCCCGCGAGGGACAGGTGCATTACCTTGAAGACGGGGTTTGGGACAAGCGCCCGCTGATGCTCGGGCAGTCCCGGTTTTCAACAAAAACATACAAAAATATTACCGTCACCACGTTTGTCTCTCCTGACAACTCAAACAAAGTATTTTTACAGGCAGTTGCATCTGCAAACCGGACCGTTCATGTCAATGTGTATGAATTCTCAAGCCAGGTAATGGCACATGCACTCAATGGTGCACACGAACGCGGGGCAGATGTCATCATCCTTGTTGAAGGGGGCCCGGTCGGGGGAATCAGTCCTGAGGAGAAAACGGCACTCTGGATGATGAACCAGAGCGGGATCCCTGTCTACCAGATGACCTCGGCTGGTGGAGAGAAAGCACCCTACCGGTTTGACCATGCAAAATATGTGGTCATTGACAACCGTGCTGTCCTTCTCACCAGCGAGAATTTCAAGGCCAGCGGATTTCCCCCGGAAGGGATAAGAGGCAACCGGGGCTGGGGCGTATATCTTGAAGATACAGAGACCGCTCAATATTTTGAAGATGTTTTTCTTTCCGATATCCAAGCCCCCGGTTCGATCCCGATTGCCGGAACACCGGGTGCATCTGAATCTCCCTCTACTGTTCCTTATACCCCCGAATTCTCTCCCCGGCGATTTACGGGTGCAACGGTTACCCCGGTCCTTGCGCCCGATACAAGTTACCTGATCCTTGACCTCCTGAACAGTGCGCAGGAAACGATTGATATCGAGCAGGCCTATATAACAAACGAATCTGCCTTCACCCTGAATCCGTATCTTGCAACTGCCATCAATGCGTCCCGGCGCGGGGTCCACGTAAGGATCCTGCTTGATGCGTATTGGTATAATGTTGAAGACGAGAAAGACAACGACGAGATGGCAGCGCTCATAAACCATATCGGTATCATCGAAAAAATCCCGCTGGAGGCACGGTGCGCCGATCTCGAATCAAACAATCTGGAGAAGGTCCACAATAAGGGAGTGATCGTGGATAACCAGAGCGTGCTTGTTTCCAGCATCAACTGGAACAGCAACTCCCCAAATTTCAACCGGGAAGCCGGGGTCATCATCGAACACCCGGGAGCCGCTCAGTATTTTAAGGAAATATTTGAGGACGACTGGCAACCGGTAAGGTATGCCCCTGTCCGGAATTTCGATTATCTCAAAATCGCTGGGTTAATTGCGGTTTTTGCAGGACTTATCGCACTCTTTTTATGGAGACGACAGAGAATATGAGAGACGGGTCAAATATAAATCATCGGTAAGGAAAAAACCAGAATTTACATCCTGTCAAATTTCTTCTTTGCACATTTGCAGACATCGCAGATATTGATGTCGCTGTCCCCTGTATCAACCGCAATCGCCCAGCGGTCTATGACTGCGCTGATCTCGGAAGAGAACTGCACTTCGCTGCTCCCCCGCTTTCTGCTGACATACTGGGAGATCGCCGCTCTTGTTACTCCCAGCCTTCGTGCAGCCTCACTCTGGGACAGCCCGCGCACATGTATTAACCGGGAAACCATCTCGGCACGCATACTGGGGAGCATCTTGCGCACCAGCGCATCGCAGTGGATGAGCAGGCAGGGTTCGTGGTTCATGCGCAGGCTTTAGGAGTCTCACTGGATTGCCGGGGCCGGTTCTGGTAGATGATCTGCCTTGCATCCCTGAAGTTGAATTTCTCGATGATCATCTGGCGTTCTTTTAATTTTTTCAGGGCATAACGCACCGTGCGGGGGGCAAGGTTACTCTTCTTGACAAGATCCTTGTGCGTCATCGCCCCGCCTGTATCCAGGATTGTGAATACCGTCCTTGATGAGGGTGGCAGTGTTGCGGAATACATGATCGTGTTGTTAACACTGTTAACATATCAATGTATCGCTGATTTATACTTCCAATTGTGAATTGCTATTGATGTTCGAACGTCAGGAACGGCTGGCTCTCCTGATACTGGTTGCTGTGACAATCACCGTGGTTGCCGCTCATATGGCCCTTGAGAATGTGGGGAAGGGTCCTTTTGCCACCCCGTTCACCGAAAAGTCCAGTGACGGGGAACTTGTATACCTGTCGGGAATGGTTGACCATCTTGTTCTTACAAAGAACGGGGGTCACCTGGTTATGCAGGTAGAAAACACATCTGTTTTTATTCCTGGCCAGGTTGCTTCAGGAATGACTGTGCGCAGCGGGGATAATATCTCTGTGAGGGGGATCGTCCAGACTTACCAGGGAAAAAAGGAAGTGGTTGTCCGGTCAGGATCCGACATATCCTTCCTGCAGGAACATTCCTGATTAAAAGGAAATAATCTTTGTCTCATGCGAATAATCATGGTAAAAAGACACATACAACCTTTCAAAACTTTTTTTATCTGAAGATGCAACATTAAGCCTATGAAACAGATTTTTGGGGCTCTTCTTGTGATTGCTGTCATCGGCCTCGTTCTGGTTGCCGGATGCACCAGTACGGCGCCGCAGACATCCCCGGCAACATCATCCGGAGGTACCGGAGCACAGCAGGCAACAACAATCGCAACAACGGCACCGGTTAATGCAGCCACTACTGCAGTCTCTGCGGGAAGGGTTATTATCAATGAGAAGATCAACCTGCCGTCAACAACAGCAAAAAAATATGTTTTAGAGGATTACGGGTTCCAGTATATTTATCCAAAGGACAGCTTTACCATCTCCATTGACTCTGACAAACCGGTGAACGTCCTTGTCATCGATAAGGGAGATGATCTCAAGTTTCCGGTTGTCACCCCGGCATGGAATACGGACTTAAGAAAAGACCAGTGGGATTACAGCCCGGTCATACCTGTATTCAGCCAGAGCAATGTACTGAAAAAAGACATGACATTCACAATAAAAGAAAAGAGCAAGTACATTATTATCATCGACCCGCGGTATAATGGCAGCAATGACGAAGTCCACTTTAATATTAAAGTGACGAAAAATTAATTTTTTAGGGCCTGTTGCGTTGTTATGGGGGGTTGCACCGGCCCACTCTTTTTCAGTATACTGAGTGCCGTTCTCGCAGCAACCCTGACATCCTCATCCTTATCCAAAAGGAGGTTGTTGAGCGGGTTGACTGCCCGGGTGTCACCCAGTCGTCCCAGTGCCCATGCAGCATCCTTTCGGACTCTGGGTTTTGGATCGTTGAGCGTTTCGATCAACGGTCCGACTGCCCGGAGGTCACCGAGTTTTCCCAGCGCCCAAGCGGCCCCGGTCCGCACCCATTTATTCTCGTTTTTCAGCAATGCAATCAGGGGCTCAACCGCCCGTTTATCGCCGAGCTTTCCGAGCGATTTTGCGGCGAGCCACTGGACATCTACATAAGGGTCATTGAGGGCAGCAAGGAGCGGTTCAACCGCGGATTCATCTCCGTGATCCCCGAGCGCTTCCGCAGCTTTCCACCGGGAGTCAAGGTACGGGCTTTTTAATAACGTGATATATGCATTTGCCAGTTGTTTCCTGCGCTCTTTTACCTGTTCCGGGTCCTCCACGAGCTCCGGTTCCTGCTCCCCCATTTATCATCCCCGATAGCCCTCAATTTGCGATGGAGTATTATTAATCTTTCTTACTTCTCTTCAAAATGGCATGATGGCGGGTTTTAATAAAAAAACATGCCGTATTACTTTTTCAATGGCATTATCTCAAGATGTACGGGTATATTTTTCACCGAATGAGTCAATGCACCGATACTGATCACATCGACATCGAGAGCCGCATACTCGACAATTGTGCTGACATCAATGCCACCTGATATCTCAACAATCACATTGTCACGCAGACCTTTCTGTGTCAATGCATCAAGGGAATCCTGTACCTGCCGGGGAGTCATGTTGTCAAACATGATAATATCCGATCCTGATTGCGCTGCCCGCACCGCATCTTCACGGGTTTCCACCTCGACCTCGATTTTGTAACAGCGTGAGCGGGATTGTGCGAGCGCGATCGCCTCATCAAGGCTTACAATCGCAAGATGGTTGTCTTTTATAAGAATACCATCGCTCAGATTTGACCGGTGGGTGTCACCGCCTCCGAGGGATACTGCTTTTTTGTCAAGTTCGCGAAACCCCGGGCAGGTCTTGCGGGTCGCTGCCACCCGGCACGACGAATTTACGCGGTGCACCAGTTCTGCAAATTCTCTTGTTGTAGTGGCGATCCCGCTCATCCGCCCGATAATATTGAGTGCTGTGCGTTCAACAAGCAGGATCTTTTTTGCAGGCCCGTGCAGGGTCATGAGCGTATCCCCGCGGCGAACCAGTGAACCGTCGGGGATAAGCTCGTCCACCCCCACCTCAAAATACCGGAACAGTGCGGATGCCTCGCTGAGTCCGGCAATTACAGCAGGCTGCTCGGCACTGATCCGGGCATTGCATCCGATATCCGGAATGATGGTTTCAGAGGTCACATCACCAAAAGGAGCATCTTCCCGGATTAAATTCAACAGATAATCAATGCTTACCATGGGAATTCAATCCTGAACCACGCAGTCGCTCTCGTTTTGGAAATTCGCGCATATCATGTACCGACAACGATCGGGTCTTCCAGTCCCTGCAACAGCGAGAGGATTGAGAGGGCGGCAAGGTAGCTTGTCGCGGGATTATCAGGGCTTGGCACATTGGTCACCCGGATGCAGCTCTCGCCAAAGTCGCCTTCAAAAATGACTTCGTGGATGTTACGGTCGATGGCGGGATCAACCCAGAGTTCAACGTCTACATCTCTGCCAGCGGCAAGGCTCATGGCAACCGACACATTAACGTTCTTGGGGAACGCCTTGATGCATTCGTGTGCTTTTCCGGAAAAGATGATTCGGCGCTCCTTTGCCTCGACCCCAAGCGATGCGGGGCTTTTTATTGTCCGTAAGAGCAGTTTTTTTACCGGTGAAATCCGTCCCACCTTGAGGTTGTCAAGGCCAAAGATCGCACCGCTGGGAATATAGATCCGTTTACCGTTGTGCCTCGCAGATTCCCGGAGCTCGTCCCTGAATAATGGATCTGCAAGAGCCCCCACGCTCATGATGACAAGGTCTTTTTTATGTTCAAGGACCTCAATTGCATAGTGTCTTACCGCATTCACCGAAGCTGCCTCTACAACGAGATCAAAATCTTTGGAAATAAATGACTCAAAATCCTTATATGCCCGGCCCGTAGTGATCATTTCAAGTTCCTTTGCCCGTTCAAAAAGAGTATCAAAGAGGGCGACGATACTGATTCCATCGGCATGGTTTGCTATTATGTGCCCGATATTGCCACAGCCGATCAGGCCGATCTTGATCATTCTTGGTCTCCGTAAAAATTAAAATTTTTAGGTCATTCTCAATCTTTGGTTCAATATTTGTTTAATTAGGAGGATAGAGCCTTTAAATTCTTCTGTAGCACTGGCATGCCCTTTTATTTTGGATTGAACGCAATTGAAGTCAATTGATTTTTAAATGAGAATATGACCATTTGTTTTCGATGATGAACCAACAATAACCGATTATACAACAGATTCCTATAGCAAACAAAGCTCCCGCGATGTGAATTACTATTACGAAAAGATCTGTCAGGGGTAACAAATCCGAAAGCGGATAAATAATATATTTTAAAATTATTTTATCAATAAAAAGGAAATAAAACATCTGAACAAGAAAAATATGCCATGACGCCTTACCTGCATTTTCGACCATTCGGTATATCCTGGTCTCTGTTTTTTTTGGAAGGAAATACAGGCCAGAAATGGCTAACAACAGGGTCCAAAAGTACGCCGGGGTATGAAACATTCCATTATAGGCATTGAAATCGGTGAAAGAGGAAAGCAGCGGGGTGTAACAAACCATTAAAAGATATGTGAAACTAAAAACACAACCGAAAATTATCCATATGCGGGGGCGTTTTGTTGATGTCACCATCCATACTCCCAGTGCTCCTGCAAACAAGTAAGGAAGGTACAGCACGGAAGAGATGCTCCGCGGGACCCCGAAAATGAACATGAAAAAATCCATGAGCATGCCCAGTACGAATGCAAGGATAATCATCAAATCCGGATTGCGAAGTGCAAAGAGGTAAAGAAGAGGAATTACGATTACACTCTGGAGGATAACTGGAACAAAATATGCTCCCCACCCGGATCCTCCCCAGATGAAATTTGACATGAGCGATAGGAGGTTGAATTGAGAATGAAAAAATACAATAAGAAGTATGATCTGAATCAGCCAATACAGTGCATAGGGTTTCAAGAGTCTTTTAAATCGTCTGGATAATATGGTCAGGTCAAAACATTGTCCGAGAGTACTGGCACCACGTCTTTTATAAGCATACGCTCCAGTAAAGCCGGCGATGAGGATGAGAAGGGGAACAGCATGCCAGATATGGAAGGGAGCTCCTAACAAAAGATAAATACTCTCTTTCCACACGTGGAGAAAAACAACTGCAATTATGGCATATCCCTTAAGTAAATCAATTTGTGTTAGGTGCTCTGGCAGGTGCCCTGTAACTGTCGCCACATTGTCCTTGGTTGATTTTTGTTTTTTCATGGTATTGGCGGCACTTTTGTCATTTCATTATTAACAGATTACTGATATTGTTAGTCAATTGGAATTCTGATCACTGTGTTTATATACGAATCTTGTTGGCGCTCTCATTAATCCTCTCCAGGATTTTTTATAGGCTCATGTGATATCTATAATAAAAGAGATCCCATGTGAGGAATGAAGACATATCAGGAAAATTCATGGTAATATCAGATTTTTTGCATCTAGTCGGAAAACGGGTCTATATAGAGACATACGGGTGCCGGTATAATTTCGGGGACACATCAAAACTGCAGGGAATCCTCAAATATCAGGGCTGCACCCTTGTGCAGTCTGATGAAGATGCTGAAGCAGTGATCATCAACACCTGCACGGTTGTCGCAGCTACCGAACGGCGGATGCTGCGGCGGATGTCGCGGTTCCGGGACCATGACCTCTATGTGACCGGCTGTATGTCCGTCGTCCAGCGGGAAGCAATCCTTGCAGTCTGCACGCCAAAATTTATCTCTCCTGGATCTGTCCACGAAAAGTACTGTAGTCTGGGGACGGTCAGCAGTTGTCCCTCGGGGATTATCCAGATCGCACAAGGGTGTTTTGGACACTGTTCATATTGCATTGCACGGGTCGCCCGCGGACCACTGAAAAGTTTTCCCGAACAAGAGATCCTTGAACGGATCCGTGCATCGGTCACTTCGGGAGCAGCAGAGATCCAGCTGACCGCACAGGACGTGAGTGCTTACGGACAGGACACCGGAACGTCACTGGCGCAGTTGCTAAACGGGATTGACGAAGTTCCCGGTACATATTTCGTACGGGTTGGCATGATGAACCCAGTATCGGTCATCAAAATTCTTGATGACCTTATCGATGCTTTTGCGATCAAAAAAATATTCAGGTTCATTCATGTCCCGGTACAGTCAGGCTCGGATCGCATCCTTGAGGGGATGGGCAGGGAATACACGTGTGAAGACTTTGAGTTCATTATTGCTGCGTTCAGGAAAAAATATCCTGAGATTACAGTGGCTACGGATATGATTGTCGGATTTCCCGGTGAGACTGAAGAGGATTTTTTAAAATCCCTCGAACTCCTTGACAGGGTCCGTCCGGATAAGGTGAATGTTACACGGTTTTCAAAACGCCCTCATACCTGCGATTTTTCTGTAAAGGAAGTGCCCGAATCAATAAAAAAAGCCCGCTCCCGGATCATGAATGCCCGTTCCGAACAGATCTATCATACGAAAAATGGTGCGTTCATTGGCCGGGCAGTCCCATTCATCGTGACGGAACGGATCCGGACAGGTTCAGTCATGGCCCGGACTCCTTCGTATGTAGGCGTTGTCCTGAATGAAGACCTCCCCATCGGGTTTACGGGCCACGCTGTCATCGGGAAGGAACACACGTATTTTTTTTCCGGGGAATATCGCGTGGATCGCACGGGCGACCGATGATCGGGATATTTGCGCCCATAGATAACATCTGCCGGAAAAACATGCCCTAGCACTCCCGATTGTCGCACGTTAAACCCCCCCTGCCCCCCACGTCTGCCAATAACAATCCGCTGTTGCGCGTGCTTATTATCGCCAAATGCCAATGGTACTTATCCTATGAAGATATTTTCAGGGCGGCCATCACATGGACGAGATTGAAACCGGCTTTGAGAAGATTTTGAAAAAAATCGAAGATTTGAAGGGCAAAGAGGCAGGAATCGTTGAAAAAATCAAAAAGAACGATGCAGCGCTTCTTGAACGGATGGCACAATCTGCGGTTCCTGTTGTGAAATCCATCGGCCTTGCGATGCTTGAGAAAGGAAAACAGGACACAAAAGGGGAGATCTACAATCCGAATTATTATCCAAAAAAGATGATTATTTTGGGAAAAACAGATCCTTCACCGTTCCGCCCGGATGATACGACAAAAAAGGTCACCGACCAGTTCTGTGTCCTTTCCGAAGAAGGAAAATTTTACGAGCTGATGTACAGCACGGATGGGTTTTTGACAGATTCATACCTCAACCCGATCGATGCCGGTGAAGCTCTCCAGCACTACGGGTACGATGCCATGTACATGCTCTACCAGGCAATGCATGATTATCTCAGGGGCGAAGAGGCACTCATCGAAGCTCTTCAAAAAACCCTGACTTATGTATTCCCAAACACATCGTAAGAAATCAGATGGTGCTCCCGTATCATTTCCATCTAAAAAGCGGGATCACCGGCTTTAAAAGGTCGTCATCACTTTTTCCAAGAGCTGATAACCTGAATGTCTGGGAATATGCACGCCCCTGTGAATTCTGGTAATCTGCCGTTGCTTTTGCCTCGCTGATCATTTCAGGGAGCGGGTATTCATATTTATCGTCGGCGGCAAGCGCAGGGATATCAAATTCAATGTTGAGCGGGACGATTGCCACATGTATTTTTTCTGCACTATCGTTTCCCTTGTTGGCGACAATAATGTTCTTTGCATTATCTGAAAGGAAGATGCTGATTTCCGGGAGGAATCGCGTGTCCTGCATGATAAAAAACGACATGCCGAGCGCGACTAGTAAAATTGCTGCCATCCCGCTGAAGTAGAGATCATTAAAAACATAGAGATCGACAAAAAAGATAATTGCAAAGAGCAGTGATCCTGCTGCGATGATGAATTTAAATTGCCTGTCCATATCCAATGATTTGGGTTTCTGATCTATATCAAAATAAGGGAAATGAAGCGTGCGAAAAATAAAAAGATAGAATGGGCCCGATGCGATTCGAACGCATGACCTCCCGGTTATCAGCCGGGCGCACCACCGGGCTATGCTACGGGCCCAAAAAAATTCCTTAAATTTACCCTAATTAGTATCCCATCAGAGTTTTTATAGGTTGTGAATTCCCTGTCACGAGCTCGTTAAATACATAGTCACAAAGAATCTCAGGATAAAGTGAAGAGCAGGATCTGGGATCATGGAACGACAATATCTCCTTGGAAATGAAGCGATCGCCCATGCTTGTCTGGAAGCTCCCGTGGATTTTGTCAGCGGGTATCCCGGGACACCCTCGTCAGAGGTGATCGATGTGCTCCGCTCCCGGCAGGAACGTGCGTATTACATCGAGTGGTCGACCAACGAGAAGGTGGCGCTGGAAAACGCCCTTGCCGCAGCATGGTGCGGGCTGCGTGCGCTCTGCACAATGAAGCACGTCGGGCTTAATGTGGCTGCCGATCCCCTGATGACAAGCGCTTACACCGGTGTGACGGGCGGGCTTGTGATCATGAGCGCGGATGATCCGTTTGCCCATAGTTCACAGAATGAACAGGACAGCCGGTGCTATGCCCGTTTCGCACGTGTGCCGTGCCTTGATCCGGCAACAATCCAGGAAGCGCACGATATGGTCCGCGATGCGTTTGCCCTCTCCGAGGAGTTTTCCCTTCCTGTGATATTCCGCCCCACTACGCGCATCTGCCATTCCAAAGGAGATGTTGCGCTTGGCCCGATCGTGGCATCCCAGCGGAAGGGCGAATTCAAAAAAGACCCCAGACAGTATGTGGTTATCCCAGCACATACCCGGATCCTTCATAAAAAACTGAATGAAAAACAGCCTGCAATAAAAAAACGGCTCGTTGAACTTGGATATAATACATATTCAGTGAGGGGGAAGACTGCAGTTATCGCGAGCGGGATCGCCGTAACCTATGTGCAGGAACTCATCCCCGAAGGCATTTCCTTCATGAAGATCGGTGCCTACCCGATCGATGAAAGCTGGCTGTCTGGTTTTGTCCGGCAGCACGACACGGTGCTGGTCATCGAGGAACTCGCACCCGAAATCGAGGAGCAGGTCCTGCAGGTCGCCGGAATTGTAAACGTCCTTGGCAAGAAGAACGGTTACGTTCCCTATGAAGGTGAATTGTCCCTTTCTGCTGTCGCCGCAATCATGGTGAAAGCAGGTTCCATCCCTGCAATTCCTTATCCGGCAGTAAGCCCTGTCCAGGACCTGCCGTTGCGCCCGCCGATCCTCTGTGCGGGCTGTCTCCACCGGGCTGCGTTTTATGCGATCAAGCGTGTTTTTAAGGATGCGGTTTACCCAAGCGATATCGGCTGCTACACATTAGGGCTCCAGCTCGGTGTTGTTGATACCACCATCTGCATGGGAGCTTCGATCACCGTTTCAAGCGGCATCGCACATTCCGGTGAACCCCGTGATATTATCTGTACAATCGGGGACTCCACGTTCCTGCATACAGGCATCCAGGGCCTGATGAACGCGGTCTATAACGGGGCGGACATTACAGTCGTAATCCTTGATAACCGGATTACCGCGATGACCGGGCACCAGCCGAACCCGAATACCGGAGTGACTGCGTGCGGTATCGCGAGCCATCCGGTATCGCTCGATGCAGTCTGTCGCGCCTGCGGGGTAACATTTGTTGAAACTGTTGACCCGTACGACATCACCGGTATGATGAATGTGCTTAAGGAAGCCCAGTCACGCAAAGGAGTGAAGGTGGTCATCGCAAAACAGCAGTGCGTGATCATGGCAAAACGGGGTGGCGTGAAACGGGGTCGATACATGGTGGACGCAGAGATATGCACCGGCTGCGGTACCTGTGTACGGTACGGGTGCCCGGCGATCGAGATGGCCGGCGAGAAAGCGCGGATCACCGACCTGTGCAGCGGGTGCGCAGTATGTGCACAGCTCTGCCCGACAGGGGCGATTGTACGGGAGGGAAAGAAATGAAGAGCAGTTTTGATATCCTGATGGTCGGGATCGGTGGTCAGGGGACGATCCTTGCGTCCAATATCATCGGGCAGGCGTGCCTGCTGGAAAACAGGAGGGTGAAGGGTGCCGAGACCCATGGGATGGCGCAGCGCGGCGGGTCCGTGGAGAGCCATATCAGGATCGACGGGAAGTTCGGGCCGCTTATTGCCCCCGGGCAGGCAGACATCCTGCTCTCCTTTGACCTTCTGGAAGCGCTGCGGTATTCCCATTACCTGAAAGCAGGAGGGACGATGGTGCTCAACCGCCACCTTGTGCTGCCGACATCTGTCTACATGCAGAAGATCGAGGCACCCACAGAAGAGGGTATCATCGCCGCACTCGGCCGGTTCAGGCTTTGCATCCTAGATGCCGACCGGATCGCACAGGAAGCAGGGAGCCCCCTGTCCCAGAATGTCGTGATGCTTGGAGCCGCATCCCGTATGATCCCGCTAAAACCGGAATCGCTGCTCTCTGCCGTGAAAAATCTCGTCCCAAAAAAGACCATTGAGATCAATGCCCGTGCATTTGAGATGGGCAGGGAATCCGGCAGCAGTTGCTGATTGTGCAAATGCAGGGTGCAGTGTCCCGGAAGTGAGAATATACCCGAATGTAACCCGAATGTCGAGCCCGGTTTAAGTTCAACTTCCGGATGGACATCACCGTGTTCAACAAGTGATTTCACGTAAGGAGTATAACCGGGAATCCGGTTGGGTGACCATTTATACCAGACAACAATGACCTGGCTTAGTTTACAACGATAAAGATATGTGTGTTTGTAAAAAAAACACGAAATGATTATGGGATTGATGAAAATTTTCAGGATTTGGCCGAGCAGCATCTTTTTTTAAAAATCTATTTTTATCCACCTAAACGATTATAGCGTAACATCAGTATTGCCTGCCCCAGCATTCCACCTGTCGATACCCTTATTTTATTGACAACTCCATTCCCGCGTAATAACGAGTATGATAAAACAGAAAATGCTTATCAAAATGGATATACCAGACCACAACAAACCTTGTTCGAAAAGTTAACGGTGGCACTATGAAAAAACGGACGCCCGTGAGATCAATACCCACCGAAAAACAAATATCACTGCCAGAACGATTGGTCGAGATCGATCTGCTTAAGGGAATGGCAATAATTGCGGTCGTTCTCCACCATACTTTGTCAGTGAGCATCCTGCTCGCTATCGGCGCTCCATTTTATATCTACCATTCGGTTCCGCTTCTCATTCTTATCGCAGGTTTTACCGGGACATACGCGTATATGCGACGTAATTATACGACAATTAGTCAGTGTTACGATGCTGGACTGTTATACCGGCGGTTCAGGAGGTTAATTATACCCTATGTTATGATTTTTTTGCTGCAGATTGCCATTATCCACATTATTTTCCACAATTCCTTCGATATGGGGTCGCTTGTTTACAGTTTCCTGACCGGGGGTTACGGGTTAGGGGCATACTTCGTGCCAGTTATTATCCAGTCCATCCTCATCGTTCCCATCCTGTATCTCCTGGCACTGCGAAATCCTTATGCCATGCTGGTTGGAGCATTTGTTTTTGATCTTGCCATGGAATACCTCGCTTATATTTCGGTAATCCCGTTAGAATTATACTATGTGCTCTATGCACAGTTTCTTTTTGCAGGAGCTCTGGGTGTCTGGCTTGCATTATCTGCGAGACGCCTGACACTCTGGATCGCTATATTGGGATTTTTTAGTGCTGTTTATATCTGGATTACCTATTATACACAATTATTCACACCGTTTTTTGAGACTAATATTGTCGGGGTGATATCCCAGGCACCCGCGTATTTCTGGACATGTATCCTTGCACTGACAGGTTTAATGTTTCTCCCAAAAAAAGCGGAAACGTGGTTTTACCGGGGCCTCGCAAATGTGGGAAAAGCGTCCTGGCACATTTTTCTGGTACAGATGACATTCTTTTTCCTGTGGCAGCCGCTTGCAGAAAAGGTTCTGTTCCCTTTTTACAATCTTTTTCCAACGGCCATCAGTTTTGTCGGCATTAGTCTGATTGCATTGGTTACTATCACAATCTGTTCAGGAACCGGGTATTTGTGGTATGTGTTCGAATCTTCCTGGACAAATTCCGGTAAACCAAAAAGGAAAACTCCCTCGCAATGATTTTTTTAACATAGTGTGGCCCCGGGTTGCCTGATGTATCTCTGTCGGCCGAGTGAATCGGTAACCTATGTGTTGAGTTATTCCAAATACCGAAAAATGATATCCGGAAATACTAAAAAAAATCTTAAGACGCTGAGGGGGGGAATTGAACCCCCGAGGGGCAAATGCCCCACAGGCTTTCCAGGCCTGCGCCCTACCGCTAGACTACCTCAGCAAAAAGGTATCCTAACTCTTGGTCGTGAATTTTTTTAATGCTATCCTTTATACAGCGTCTCAATCCTGTTTTGTCCGATCATTTTTCTTCTTCCAGCCCCGCGGGTAGGTGCCGGGTTTTAAAAATACTGCGGTAGGGGCGATAACAAGTCCCGGTTTTCCAATACTCCCTTCCGATGAAGAGACAAGAGCTCTGCCAAGGCCGACAAACTCATTTTTGCGGGATAGTACCGCAACCGTATCACCTTTCTTAAAGTTGTCACACCGCATGATACCGACCCCGGCAAGTCTGGCACCATGACATACGGCATCGACTGCACGGTCATGGATCACAACATTCGGAAGGTCCGGTACCGAGGCATCAACGGATAGTATCATCGCACCAAGCGCCCCGTAATCCCCTCCCGCAGCACGCGAACAGGCATCGCTTAGGTCATGAAGTGTGTATGCTTTTTGCTCGTCGAACGGTCCTGAGCGTGTCCGCCGGAGCTCCTGCATGTGCGCCCCGACACCGAGTGCAAGCCCCATGTGGTGGCAGAGTGAACGTATGTACGTGCCCGCATCGCAGTGCACTTTAAAGAGGACGAGCCGTTGTTCATACCCGAGGATACGGATGGAATGAATAGTACGGATCCGCAATGAACGTTTCACTGCGCTCTTTTTTGGCGGGCGCTGGTAGACCTTTCCGGTGAACTCAAGTGCCATTTGATCTGCCTGCTCCGGGGGGACATCGCCGTGGAGCCGCATCAGGCAGATGTATTCCTTGTCATGCATGAGAAGGTGCGGGGCGAGCCGGACGGCATTTCCAAGCATTACAAGCAGCACCCCGGATACCTGTGGGTCGAGGGTCCCGGAGTGGCCGACATTGCACCCGAGCATCCTGCCTACCCATGCAGCCACCTGGTGGCTTGACGGGCCTTTCGGTTTGTCGATGACAATCATGCCGGACCCGCTCCAAATGGCAGGACGCTCCATTCCCTGCCCATCTTCCTGCATCAGTTCTCCTTCTTTTTCAGGTATGAGTTGAATGCCTCAAGCGTACCTTCCAGTGATCCGTCACCGACAACGGCTGGCACCATTCCCTTCATGTGCATTGCTGCTGCCGTGACTTCCCCGATTGCCATGACAAGGAGCCCTTCGCGTGGAGTCCACACTGCCTTTGCATGCGACATGGCGCTCGTGAAGAGCACTGCATCCGCACCATTAAGGGGCAGGGGCTGGCCGGTTGGTTCGAGTGAATAACACCTGAACTCGTGTGCGATCCCTCCGGCAGCTGCAATCGCGCCGAGCAGATCGGGGTTCGGGACGTCAGCACGGGGAATCCCGATATGTTTACCTCCTATCCATGCACCAAGATACGGGACAAAGTCCCGGGAATAAAAACTTGGGAGGGTTTCGCACTCGATCTCATAGCTCCGGAGCTCTTTTGCCGTCTGCGGGCCGATTGCGATCACCCGTGGGAACCGGTTGAGAAGCGGTGCGATAATCTTTGCCGGCAGGGCGCTGGTGAAGAACAGGCAGTCAAAGTCCCCCCGTTCAACCGCTTCGGCAAATGCGGTGACTGCACCCTGCTTCACTTCCGAAACAAGCGGGTGGACACTGTAGCACACATGCCCGTATTTTGCACACCGTGCCGCATCGCTCCCCTCTTTTCCCGCAAGGCGCGTGACCGCGATCTTCATACAAAGGATCATTGCCCCAAATAGGATATGACTGTATCCATTTCGGTTCCTTTATCACTCCTGTACCAAACATCTGATCAATGATTGAGATCCTCGTGGGTGTAGGGTTGGGGGTTGCACTGGGCACCTTGAGCGGGATACTCCCGGGCATCCATGCCAATACGCTCGCGGGAGTCCTTCTGAGCCTGCAGGTCGCCATCCTTCCTGTTATCGGCCCCCTTGCGCTTGCCGCAACAATGTTTGCAGCCCTTATCACCCACACCTTTGTCGATGCCATCCCGACAACCTTTCTCGGGATCCCTGATGCGGACACTGCACTTGCGGTACTCCCCGCCCATGCACTCTGTCTTGAAGGAAACGGAGAAGAGGCCGTGCGCATTGCCGCACTGGGGAGTGCATGCGCGATGATCATCGCTGTGCCGCTGTCGGTGCTCTGTTATTTTTTCCTCCCGGCACTCCAGCCCTTCTTTGACTGGGGGATCGGGTTGATCCTTGTCGCCGTGATCGGGTATATGATCGTGACCAGCGAATCGCCCGGGTGGGCGCTTGCGCTGTTTGGGATATCCGGCATCCTTGGGATATTTACCCTCCACTACGGATTTCTTGGCTGGCATTCCCTTGGTGGCACAAGCGCACTGCTTATGCCCCTTCTCACCGGCCTGTTCGGGATCTCGGTCCTTCTGGTGGCATCGCAGGGTATAATGCCGGCCCAGAAATTCAACGGCATCGCTCTTGAGCCCGGATCCGTGGCCCGGGGTTCAGCGATCGGGACGGTTGCCGGTATCGCGGTAGGCTGGCTGCCCGGGCTCTCAAATGCGACCGCAAACGGGGTGCTGGCATCGGTCATCGGGTATGATAAGGACCGCCGGTCGTATATCCTTGCGACAAGCGCGGCGAACACAGCCAATGCGTTTATCGGGCTTGCAGCGCTCTTTGCCCTCTCAAGGATGCGCAACGGCGTCATGGTGGCGCTCTCCGGGATCCCGCTTCCTCCGGCAAGTGCCTTATTTGTTGCCGGGGTGGTCGCAGCCTGTGCTGCTTATGTGATCACCGTGACCCTTTCGCGTTCTGCACACCGGCTTGGCGGGATTGAGGGGCGGTGGCTGAACAGCGCGGTGATCGTGTTTGTTGCTGCAATATGTCTTTTGTTGACCGGGCCGTTTGGGATTTTTATCCTCCTTCTTGCAACCCTTACAGGGCTGGTGCCGCATATGGTCAATGTCCCGAGGATGTACTGCATGGGAGCGGTGATGCTGCCGGTGATGCTCTATTCGTTTGGGATCGGGGGGATCTGATCGCGCCCCCATTGGTTTATACCTCACACTTGCCAAGATTTTATGATGCAGTCCTGCTGGTTTGGAGATATCGGGGATGGGACATGCAGACCCTGCACCGGGAATGCACAGGCCCTTGCTGAACGTGTCATAACACTTCATACCAGCATGGAACAATACGTCCCTTTTGACTGGAAAGCGGCGCTGGACTGCGGTTTCTGCCGCGACCGTGCCGATTACCTCTCGCAACTGCGCACAGTGTGCATGCTCATCGCCGAGATGAAGATCCGGGAAAAGTACCGGAGCCGGGATACCGAACTGCTCCAGATGACAAGGACGCTGGATGAACTCGACACGGTCATCAACCTGCTCACCGAACGTGTGGTGGAATGGCACCAGATCCGGCAGCCGTCGTTCTCCCGGAAATACCGCAGGACGCCTGCGCCCTCCATTGTCAGGATGATTGCGCGGCGTAGCGGGGGCGGGCTCGGCAGGGTGACGGGCGATATTGAGCGCCTGTCTGAAACCCGCACCGTGCTTGCACGCGAGGTGTCGGCGCGGGCGGACGAGGTCATGCCGAACTGCAGCGCCCTTATCGGGGGGCTGGTTGCCGCCCGGCTCCTCCTGCAGGCAGGTGGCTTGGAGCCGCTGGCACGATTACCGGGAAGTGCGATACAGGTGCTTGGTGCACGGACTGCGCTCTTCTCCCACCTCCGTTCCCATACGCCGGCACCCAAACATGGCATCATATTCCAGCACCGCCGTGTTCATAATGCACCACGGGAGTTACGGGGAAAAGTCGCCCGCGTGCTTGCCGCAAAGCTTGCAATCGCCGCCCGCCTGGATTTTTATCGGGGTGTCACAGACCCCGCATTTCTTGAACAGGCACAGGCGCGCATCGACACTGCCGGTGAGGTACCATGATCTGGATGGACGGGGTCCTTGTTTCGCGGGGGGAGGGGGGTGTCTACGGCGAACGGATGCTTGGCGATGCCCGCATATGGGACCCGTACCGGAGCAAACTCTCCGCGCTCTTCTATCTAGGAAAAGGTATCGAACTCGGAAAGGATATGCGGGTGCTCTACCTCGGCGCCGCCCATGGGACGACCGTCTCCCACGTCGCCGATTACACGGACGTGGTGTATGCTGTCGAATTTGCACCACGCCCGATGCAGGATCTCCTTGAAGTCGCGCGCCGGAGAGCAAATGTGGTGCCGATCATGGCGGATGCTGCACAACCAGACCAGTATGCCCCGCTGCTTGAACAGGTCGACCTCCTGTACCAGGATGTTGCCCAGCCCGATCAGGCGGCAATAGCACTGCGGAACCGAATTTTTTTAAAACCCGGGGGTACACTCCTCATCATGCTCAAAACACGGAGTGTTGATACCCGCAGGGAGCCGGCTCTCGTGTTTGACGATACCGTGTCAAAGCTTGGTCTGGGGGGATTGACCGTTAAGGACAGCACATGGCTTGCACCGTACCATCATGATCATGCCGCGATCATCTGCGTAAAACAATAAATAATACGTGATTTTATGAACGGAATATTCAGGATCTCACCAACCGGCCCTCTGCCCCTCATCACGATCATCCTGCTCATCGGGCTGTTTATCCTTATTATCCCACTGCTTATCCTTGGTCTTGCCGGTGCAGCGTTCAGCAGGCTCGGGTTCTCGTGGATTGAGGCGACTGCCGTCATTCTCCTGATGCTTCTGGGAAGTTTTGTGAATATCCCAATCTGGACGTTTCGCGGTTCCAGGCAAATAACAGACACAGGAACACCAGTCGTGTTTGATGCATTCACCGGCGAACCGGTGCCTGATGACCGGCTGTCAACCGGGCTGTTCCTCAACCTTGGCGGTGCGGTGATCCCGTCTGCCGTTACTTTGTTTTTACTCTATCAGTTCCACCATTTGGCAGGGGAATCGCTGCTCCTGCAGGTGTGTGCTGCAATTATTATTGTCGCAACCATAACCGGGGTTTCAACAAGGGTCATACCCGCGTATGGCATCCGTGCACCGATCCTCATTCCCGCAGTTTCTGCAATTGTATCCGGGATCCTTCTGACTGGCAACATCGGGCTTTCCGCCGCCGTTGTCGCATTTGCAGGAGGTACTATGGGAATACTTGTTGGCGCTACCCTTTCTGCAATCAATGCAATCAGAAAAACCGGCATTCCGTCGGTCAGTATCGGAGGAACCGGGATGTTTTGGGCGGTCTTTTTCTGCGGGCTCCTTGCTGCGCTGATTGCTTAAAAAAGCCGGAACTCTGGAATTTGTGGGATTATAAAAAGGGATAGCCCGGAGCAGATTCGAACTGCTGTCGCGAGATCCAGAGTCTCGCATGATTGACCGCTACACTACCGGGCTTTGTGCCCCTCAATTTTCGTGCTGTTGATTAATTAACCTGACGGACATTTCGCGCCATCATACCGCTGTTGCCCTCTTGCACCCGTTGCAGGCACGGCATACCTCTGCAACCGGCTGGATGAGCGCCCCTTTGCCGCAGAACGGTTCGATGTCGTTTACATCCCTGAGGTAGTAAATATGCGGGACAAGGGAGATATGGGTGTAAGTCCCGCACGGCACCCCGAGATGGCCGGAGATGAATTTCTGGAGCTGGACAAGTGCGTACATGTTGGCGCCCGCGGCGGTGAGCATGTCGTTGCTCCGGAACACCACCCGCATGTGTAGTTTACATGACGATAATACATTATCGTCATGGAGTTTCATGGGCGCCCCGTCACGCAGCACGCACTGGACGAGCTGGAGGCACGGGCAGTCATCGAGCTGCTCATCGATCACCGGGTTCCATGTTAATGCAATTGCCCGCCGGCTATTTTTGGATGTTTTGAGTTTTTCGATAATATAGGCGATCTGGTCAACATGGACGTCTTTTCCCTGGCTTGTGAGCCTTTCCCCCCAGTCAAAGAGACGGCCGTGATAATCATATTCAAACGATGCTTTTGAACCCTGCAGCAGGTCACGGGCATACTGTTCCACGAACCTCTGCTGGAACCGGGAGTGCGGGCTCACCACCGGCTCTGCAAGCGGGGTGTCCACCTGCATTGCTACTTCTTCGAACTCGATGGTTGCCTCGTCATCCTCTGTCCGGAGCACCCACCCCTTCTCGAGGATCATTTTGACTACCTGTTCGTGCGCTTTGCCGATCGAGGGTGCCCGGATCAGTCTCATGCATAATCATGGGAAGGTGGTTGCATGTAAACGTGTTGAAATCAAACAAATAGAAAAAGGCGGTATGAAATTAGTCCTTTTGCCTTTTTCATTAAGCCTTCCATGCTGCTTTGCGGCATGGCACGCCCTGAAGAAATGGTCAGGCATTCCATTCGTAACGCCTTTTTGGCTCTGGCTGACATCCCGAAAAATTCCGATGGTTTCTTCTTTTCCCAAAATCCCGTACCGCGGCAGGTGAAACTGGGGATTTTCCAGCAACTGTCTTTGGGTGATCCATTATCCGGTGTCACCTGCTTTATTGTCGGGCAGGGGGGTCGGAGGGGGTCACGCAGGTACAATCGCAGACCGCTCCACCAGTTCTTCCGGAAGACTCAACCACCCGATTTTTCAGGAAGCACCGGTGATAAAATGCGGTTGAATATTGCTGAACAGGGGGTGTTTGCAGCGGGAGGCAGGCCCCCCTCCCCCACCAAAAAAAGTGGTGCGACCCCCCTTTACCCCCCATGTTTTTTGGCCCTGTTTTTTTTATGGTTTTACGACAGGGAAAGTGGGTGCGTACTCAACCTGACAACCGGGGGGGGTCATGTGGGTACATGCCAATCTCAACGGGGGCAGTCCTGAGAAGAATTCACCGGAATGCACACAGTCAACTATGGGTTTTTCTTTTTTCCTTTATCGGCAACGTCGGAGTGTCATTTAGTCTATATGAGCCGAGGACGGTTGAAAACTGACTGACCGACGACCCCCGACCCCGTCCCCTGTGAGAATGCGAGCACCCCCTTCATGTGCGCCGCTTCGTCAGGGCGCACG
>LQYC01000006.1_pt1 | contig 45646 bp, 55 predicted proteins | sample 661771 | NCBI WGS metagenome assembly LQYC01 (sample SAMN03483023, study PRJNA281117) | bioreactor metagenome | isolation source: benzene-degrading methanogenic enrichment culture from a contaminated... | place: USA: oil refinery in Oklahoma | collected 2011-05
CCCCCCTTTACCCCCCCGCCTCCTCCGCAACCGATGCCCTCTGCACCGGTTCAGGATCAGACGCCACGTTGTTCCATGTGCGGTGCACCGCTGAACCCTGACAGGAAGTTCTGTGGTTCCTGCGGCTCCCCAATCGTGACCATACCCTCCGTTCCTGTACCTGATCCTGTCGCCACCCAGCCTGTGTCTGCAGCGGTAATCCCAACTGTCTGCTCTTCCTGTGGAAGTCCCCTGTCCGGAACGGAAAAATTCTGCGGGGTATGCGGGGTCCCGGTAAATCAACAGCTGGTTTAGCTCCCAACCGTGTAATCCCAAATGAAGGGAATCACGGCACCTGGTCTTAAATTCAAAGAAGTGGGAATGGGGGCTCTCAAATACCCTGAATTCATCCTCGTTGTTGATATAATTTAAGGGGAAATCCGGGGTTTTGACCGGTGTGGATGGATGGTTCACGGTATCTTTAAACCGGTCTGTTGTAAAAAGATGTAACTGCCATCCGGCTTTTCCTCCGCAGGCAGCGTGAGGATCAGGTTTTTTTAAAAGGAAAATTTACTCGATTACAATCGCCGGTTTGAATGGCAGGGATGTTGCTGCTTTCACGTGAGTGGCACTCTCCGCATCCGTGATGTGGACAGGCACCCCGAACTCTTTTTCAAGGAATGCCTGTGCCTGTTCAAAGACCGAATGCTCATTGACACCGTCGGTTGCAATCAATTCCACGATCTGCGGTGGCAGGCGGTGGATAAGGGTGGTGCACTGCTTTGCCGTATCGGTCGCCTCTTTACCCCGCCTCCGCATCGCCTCATCCTTCATGACCTCGCGTATAACGAGGTTCTTGTCAGGTGCACGGGCAATCGTATTGAAGATATCATGTTTCCAGGCAGGCGCCAATGCGATAGTGATTGACCGGGGGATGATCTGGATGAGTTTTTCGATCGATTCAATATCCACGACTGTTCGCAGGAGCAGTTCCTCGGCAAGTTCGATCCGGCGGTTTTTGAGTTTTTCATCTGCAACCGGCCATTCTGCAAACGATACAAGGCCCTGGCCCCCGATATCATCCCAGAGTTTCTCACATGTGAAGGGGATGAACGGGGCGAGCAGGCGGACCCATGCAGAGCAGAGCAATCGGAGCATCCTGCTGCCGTCGCAGCCTTCCGGCAACCGGCGGCGGTACCACTTCAGGTCGTTTTCAATCCCGAAATATGATTCCTGCAGCGCCTGCCGGGTCTGGAAATTATCGAGAGCTGCAGTGGTTTTTTCGATATGATCCTGCAGCCGGCTCGAAAGCCAGAGATCGATGTCTTTTGGCTCCCCTCTCTCATCCTTCATCTCGTGAACGGCATTATAGAACCGTTCGATCTGCTTTTTTGTGGAAATGACCAGTTCGTTTCTCCAGTCAAAGTCCTGCCATGGCTCGGCGCTCCCCATCAGGAACATCCGCACTGTATCGGCACCGAATTCCCTGACCGCATCCTCAAGCAAAAAGACATTGCCCTTGGACGAGGACATTTTCGCGCCGTTCAACAAGCCCATCCCAAAGACAACCATTCCTTTGGGCAACTTGTCTTTTGGGAAGATAGTCACATGATGAAATAGCTGAAAGGTGAGGTGGTTGGAGATGAGGTCCTTTGCAGAGAACCGGAAATTGTACGGGTACCAGTACAGGAACTCCTTTCGCATGGCATCCAGTTTTTCTCGCTCCGGCAGGTGGGGAGACTCTTTTCCAAGGAATATATAGTCAAAGACGTCTGGTGTAAGGACTTGGGGGTCCATAGTCCTGATCCGGTGGGCGATGGTGTAATACGCCATATAGATGGTCGAATCGGATAACGGTTCGATGAGCTGGGTGGTGTCCCACGGGAAACGTGTACCAAGTCCGACCCGGCGGGTACACGCCCAGTCCTTGAGCCAGTCCACAGTCCGGTCAAACTCAACACGGACCTCGGGAGGGACAAGCGCCATATCCTCGAGATGGCCGGATACCTGCTTCTTCCATGCCGGGTCACTGTATTTCAGGAACCACTGGTCATGCAGGATCTTCACCTTAACCCGGTTTCCGCACCGGCAGACCACGGGTCTGTTGTCAAACTCGTACATGACCACCGACCCGTACTTCTCAGTCATGAGCGCAGCAACCTCATCGCGTGCCACCCGGACTGGTTTTCCGCCATACTTTTCGAAGAGCTTGCCTTTAGCAAACTCCGCAGAGTAGACCTCATGCGTTATCGCATCCATACGGGTATCGAGCTGATTGGCGATGCCTGCCTTTTCGATTGCGTCCTGCGCCGGAATTTCACCGTATCCTTCGACTTTTATCAGCGGCACAGGCATGATACCCGTATATCTGCCCTGTCTTTGGAGGTCGCGCAATGCAATGTAATCGAACGGTGCGTGAGCCGGTACGCTCATTACCATGCCTGATGCCATATCCGGGTCGACAAAGTCTGCCGGAAGGATTGGGACTTCCCCACAGAGCGGGTGGGAGACACTTTTATCGATCAGGTCTTTACCGGAGATCTCTTTCTCAACAATGACTGCATGATCCTGCAAATTTAGCTTTTCTGCAGCTTCATGAGAGATCACCCAGGTTTTGTTATCGACACGTGCCCGCACATAGGTCACTGCCGGATTCACCCAGAGGTTGGTGACGCCATGAATTGTCTCAGGGCGCAGGGTTGCGGTCGGAATCATCGCATCGCCGAACCGGAACATAACCAGCGTAAATTTGATCACTTCTGCGTTGTCGCCTTCCAGAAGGTCATGGTCGCCGACCGGGTTGTCATCATACGTACAGTATCGTACAGGATGTGCCCCTTTGGTCACATGTCCTGCCCCGTAGAGATGTTTCCACTGCCATTCGATAAACTTCGAATAGGTCGGGTCGACCGTGGTAAACCGGCGCCGCCAGTCAATGGAAAGGCCACAGGCAGTCATAACGCGCTGGTATTCATCAGAAAAGTGTTTGACAATTGTCAGGGGTTCATTGAATTTTGCGAGGACGTCCGGCGGGACCTTGTAGAGATCACGGTAAAGCCTGATGGTCTTTTCATCATTTCTCGCGATCCGTTTTGAGATCCCGATTACCGGTGCCCCGGTGACATGGAACGCCATCGGGTAGAGAACCTGTCGCCCCCGCATCCGCCAGAACCGTGCGATCACATCGGGAACAATATACGTTCTCCCATGCCCGACATGCATGGCGCCGCTCGGGTAAGGGTACGCAACCGTCAGGTAATATTTCTCCTTGTCGGAAGGGTCCGGTTCAAATGCATGGGTCCATCGCTCCTGTGCTTTCTTTTCAAACCCGCCAAGATCCAATCCGTTCAATTTTGTGTCACCTTCTTTATTAAGACCAGTCAATGTTCACCGATCATACCGGCCGAAGTTTGATGACTTCTCCTGAAGAATGACGCCGGATCATCTCCTGGGCTATACTTGAGTTCTTGGCAAGGTGGATCTCACCGTTTTCATTCACCGTAGCAGTGAAGAGGTATTCCTTACCCGCAAAGACATCTACGATCTTGCCATTATGCTCAGGGGCGACAATCGTTAACTGTTTTTTATCGATATGGATCCTGACACCGCCGCCAAGGTTGAACTCCTCCTCCTCTTTTTTCTGCTTTTCCAGTTCATTCCTCGGTTTGATATCGATTCCTATACCAATCTTGTTGACAATGGCAGATATGTTCTTGCCGCCCTTCCCGATTGCGGCTGGCACATCCTTGTCATCGATATACACGACCGCTTTGGTGTCACTGATCATCTGCACATCTACTTCACCGTCAGTGTATCTCCCGATCTCACGCTGTATCTCCTTTTCAGAGAGCTTCCATCCAGTTCGTTTCTCGCTCTCCTCCCGTGGTACTGGTTCCGTTGCAGGGGTCCGGACCTGTGGGACAACCGGGTCCAACGGCGCGGGGGGGCTTGTCCGCAGTAACGCTTTTGCGGGCGCATCTTTCAGTTCAGCCGCATGGGTTACCGGTATGATGATGGTCTCGCCATCGTACCGGAATACGTCATAGGCAAGCTCCTTGGACTCGTACTCAGTTACGGTCGTGACGGGGCGGATATACATCTCGTTTGTCATCCCCTCCGGCACCTTGACGGTAAACCCGACATCATAGATCTTGGTGATAACACCCTCTTTGACAAAGATGATGGTATTGATAATCTGCGAGAGGACACCATAGTCAACGCGATCCGAGAACCTCTGGAGGGCATCCCTGACATCTGTGGCATGGACAACGCCGACCATCCCCATACCAGCAAGACGCATGTCAGCAAACGTCCTGAAGTCCTCGTTTTTGCGCAGCTCGTCAAAGATAACAAAATCGGGGCGGATGAGCATGAGTACATCGGCGGTGTTCTGCATGCTCCCGTCAAGCATGGTGTACTGCGTAATCTGGTCAGGCACCTGAAGTTCCCTGGGGGCTTCCATTGTCTTAACCACAAACCCGCTGTCGCACAGGTAAGTCGCAACACTCTGCGCAAGTGTCGTCTTTCCCGACCCTGGTGCACCTGCAATGATCATCCCGCGTTTCTCGCCGGAAAGTCGTTTTTTGATCACATCTGCCTTTGAGTAATCGTTGAGGGTTACATCCACGATAGGGCGTACTGCGGTGATCTCCATGCCGTCAGAAAAGGGGCGGCGGGCGATCGCGATCCGCATTGACCCGATCTGAACGACGGTGATTCCGCGCTTTTCCACCTCAATGAAACCATCGGGGTTCCGCTTTGCCCGCTCAAGGATCTCCTGCGCCAGTGCCCGGAGTTCGTATTCAGTGGTCGGCTGATCTCGTATCTGGACGAGTTTCATCGCGCTGATCGTCCCCTTCTTTGCGACAGGACAGACGCGTTCTTTGAGGTATATGGCGATCGTGTGTTCGTCAAAGAACTGGTCGATGCCCAGCGGGACAAAATCCGTAATCTGCGGTTTGAGGTACGTGACGTTCAGCCCTTTTGCCCGTGCTACTTCCGCCTGCACACTGTCGCTTGTAATGAATTGTGCTGCATTCTCGATCGCGATCTGGCGGATCATGGCATCGATCTCTCCGCCGCTTGCCAGTTTCACCTGTTCCAAGGAAGGGCGTTCTCCGGAGAATTTGAGCTCGATTACTTTTTCCTCTGCCAGCCTGCAGAGCGACTGGAGCTCGTTCAATCCTGAAAATCCGATCTCCCGTCCCTGATTTGCCTGCGCTTCGAGTTCCGCGACAACAGCTTCAGGAATGATTATTGTTGAACCATTATAATCCCCGGTTTTTATCATCGAGGTGATGCGCCCGTCGATAAGGACGCTTGTATCCGGTACCATTCTCATAAAAAGTCCGCTCCTTTATTGCTATTCCTTGTGTATTGGTCACTATTCTATTCCTCGGGTTCAACGATACAAAATCGTTGATGTGGTATTGGTATGTGCACAAACATTTATATAAATACGGGAAATGATTTGAGCAATCCATACCGTTTTTCGGATCTGTAGGGACCGTTCCCTCCAATTTGTTCATGATCCCGTGGCAAAAGATGCAATATTTAATATAAACCATAATCTGATATCTCACCGGATACAAATATGGCAGTAAAAAGGTCTGGCTTCCTGACAGAACAGCGGCGGGAATACCTTGGCATGTCCCCAAAAGAACGGGAAAGACACTATTCTGAAAGCCAGAGGATTCAGTTTGATAATGCAATCCGCGAGCAGGCAGCCTTGGTATTCGACGATCTGATCCTTATTGCCCGGGAATATGACAGGAACGGATTAGGGCAGATCTTCTCAAAAGAGGCTATGGAGAACCTGCTGGGTCCACTCATGGACCGGATCGGTCTTGATGAAATTGACGGTGATGAACGGTATTATCAGGTCTTTTTACAAGCGATCGAACAGCGGATCCACGAAAAATATATGGAACAGAACCGGTTCTTCAAACTTGAATCTACCCATTACCCAATTATGCCCAGCAAGCCGGCATACCGTGATGTAAAAGCATACATGCGAAAATGATCAGGACCGGGCACGGATACAATCCATTTCAGTTTCATGTCTTAATGATTTCATAAAAATGTAATCTTAATAAAAATCTTTTAATCCTGAATAAATTGATTTATAATCGATCTATAACGGGTATATGATTCTGGTTCGGATATTATTTTCACCTGCAGGATATCATGAGATGATTCAGCCATAGTCTTTTTTATTCCCACTGGTCAGGAACAGGTATAGCGCCGCAATAACAAGGATATAACCGCATGTGCGGGCTGTGATCAGGGCGCCTTCCCAACTGATTCCAAAGCCAAGGATGGTATAGATATGGGAGATACCAAAAAGTCCGAATGCAATACCAATGAGCAGGGCACTCATCTCACCATTACGTGTGTAGACAAGAATACCGAGGATAACTATGATCACGCAGAGAATCGTATTGATCATGGATACCAGATCAGGGACAAAAACCATGCCATCTCTCCTCAATTTATGTTGAGATATCTGGAAAAAATAACTATATAATTGTATCATTTAAAATTGCAGCCGGCCAGTAATACACGGGAAAAATTGTTGAAAAAAAAAGGCGACTGAATTGCATCGGCCGATAATCGAGTGGAAAATCAGTTTTTCCCAGGTTTTTTGACGTATACCTTATCGGGATCAAATACTGGTTCAGAAATAACTTCACCTTCAAGGGTGCGGTAAAAACAGCTTGGATAGCCGGTATGGCATGCGGCACCGGTCTGTTTCACTTCGTAGATCAGGCAGTCTCCGTCACAGTCAACGAGGATCCGCACAACCTTCTGGACATGCCCGCTCTCCTCTCCCTTCTTCCAGATCTTATTCCTGCTCCTGCTGTAGTAATGGGCAAACCCGGTTGACCGGGTAAGATCGACAGCCCGTTCATCCGCATATGCAACCATCAGTACCTCGCAAGTCCTTGTATCCTTGACCACAACAGGAATCAACCCATCAGCAAATTTCAAGGGAATCATTTTACGCACCACTTACAATTCTCATAATCGTAAAGAGGAAATCGCCGAATACAATCGCACTGACCAGACCCGCAGTGATCGGGATGATGAACGGCACTGCATACGAAATCCAGACCAGACCCGCTTTACGGTACATCGCCAGCTGTGCAGCGTACTCTTCGGGGTGTTCGCGAAGATCCTTGGTATAGACCCTCCCCTCCCCGGTATACATCCTGCGTATCGCATCGAAGAACCCGATGAATTTCCGTTCCACCTCGCCATTTCTATCCTTGAAATCCTCCATCACGAAGCCCCACGATTTCTGGATCTCGTCACCCTTAACCGGAAATCCGAAGAACAGGTACATCAGCGGGGCCCGATTTCCATGGATGATATTGATCAGGAAGATCCCGATCGGGGCGACAAGGTTGAGGATGAGGGCATTGATCAGGACGGAGAACGCGAGGAAACCAAGCGGCGGGACTCCGAGGAGCGGGGTTACCGGAAACACCGGGATACAGAACGAGATGAATATGAGGGCCCACGCATCAGCCCCCCCAAAGAAGTGCAACCTTCCGAAAATATAGAATACCCCGCAGAAGACTGAGAGGAAGAGGATAGAAAGCGCCGGCATCCCCCAGGCGCCGTAGAATAAAAGACCGGAGGTTATCATAAAGATCATGATAAGCAGAACGAAATACCAGCGGCGGATCGCTTCAGCAGTGCCAGTCTCAGGCTTCGGTGCAGCCCGCTTCCGTTTCGGATTCCCCTCCCCACCCCGGCCCTGTTGGTAAACCAGGTATGTGACATAGGAGATGATCCCGGCAAACATTGCGTACCATGGGAGAATCTGGACATTTGCATTGCCGGCGAGGACAAACCACGCGAGGACCGGCAGGACGAGGACGATCGTGAGATATATAAAGACCGCGGATTTCCGGTAATACCATACCAGACCAATCGAGTCCGTCCTTCCCCGGTTGTCAAGGTAATCGGCATACAGGAACGTCGCGATGAGCGAGAGGTACCCTGCGACAAGGCTCCCGTTACCAGTCTTTTCCCAGAGCAGGTATCCCGTGCAGGGGATACCTACGCACAGCATCGGCATCCAATACACGAAAGGCACGCGTCGATCCCTGATATCGAGATACGAAGCATAACCTAAAGTGGCAAGAACCGCGAGCGAAGATACCAGCATCTCGATGACAATCATACCTGTGTTCAATCATTTTCTTCCGGTAACACTTATGGTTGGCGATGCATTCCATGATTTTTTCTGCTAATCCAACGCATTGTCGTAAATTATGGGTTTTTGCTGGTATAATAAAAAAAGGAATCCACAAATTAATATGATGCAAGTGTCGTATATTCCGTAAACACAAACCGGTTATTTTCCCCGGTTCGGTTCAGGTAAAGTGTGAAGGCTTCCCATGAAAATTCAGGAATTGCTGGAAAACATCCTGAAAGGATCGCAATATCTCGGGACATTTGACCTGCTGGAATTGATGCAGTATGCATCAGCACGCAGCATCAATGGCATCGCAGTTGCAAAGGGTAATGGACGGGACATGTACCTCGCGTTCATTGCAGGCGAAGCTGAGGGAGCGATCTACACCGATGAGAAAGGGGTGCTGTTCGGGGACAAGGCAGTGCTGATGGTACAGCCAAAGGAAAAATTCGTACTTACAGAAAACAGGCCGGATGTTGTCGAAGAACTTGTCATGGGGAGCAGAATCTTCGATAAAAACCGGTTGAAAAAGAGCATTTCGTACAATATACCTGAAATCGGGGGGCCCGCAGGTGGTATCGGGGTACTCTCGATCACGGTGAAGAAAGAAGGTGTCCCGCAGAATGGGATCCGCGTCTCGATAAGAAAGGACGGTAGGATTCTGGGAAGCGATATCACGACAAGTGATGGTACCGTAAGGTTCAGGATCGCATTTGGGATCTATGACTGCATCGTACAGGACAAAGCCCAGATGGTCACAAAATACCGGATTGAGTTTGACGCATCCCATGCATCCGTCCCGCTTACGATGTGATTTTTTAATCTTCCGATTCTAATTCTTCTCCCTTATTTTTTTTAAAATTTCAAGACGAAATCCTTTAGTAACTGGACTGCAGAGCTATGCACCATGGAAAAAAAGAAGATCGGGCGTGAGGATTTTGAAGCCCTTCTTAAAGGTGAAAAAGACATCACACCATACATCGAGTTGAATCCTGTCACCGGTTCATATTCTGTTTTTGGTGTTAAAACAGCAAGCAACCCGAATTATCTTGTTAAGGCAATCTATGAAATGTATGAAGCCAACCTCGGCAGAAAACTTGCAGTTCAGGCAGTCCGAAAGCTCTTCAGGTCTGTTGGCATGGGATCTGTCGGACTCGACAATCTGCTAAAAAAACTTGGCATGGATCTCAAACCGGCTGAATTTCTGATACTCGTGTTCAAGCTCCAGCACCAGCAGGGATGGGGTGCCCCGTTTGAACTTGTTGAGCAAAGTGACAAACGGATCAAACTACGCACAAAACAGACCTTTGAATCACAGGTCATGAAAGACTGGAACATGCCGGTATGTGGCCTTCACCGGGGCTGGATTGAGGGGGTCCTGAGTGCAGTTACCGGCAAAAACTGGTTCTGTCTTGAGACCAAATGCCACGCACAAGGCGACGATGCGTGTGAGTTTGTTGCCGATCAGGTCGAATCCAGCTGGAAGTTCAAGGCGCAGGCAATCGTGAAAGGCGACTCCGCCATAACAGAATATATCGAGCACAAACCCCTTGAAGGCAAAATCAAGCTGATTGATGACCCTGTCGTCATGATGCCACGCTTCATCTTCACATCCATGATGAACTCGTTAAAAAAGACGATGGGTGAGATGCCGGCGGGTGGGGTCAACTACCGTGCATATATGGATATGGGTAAGGAAAACGTTGGGCACTACAAGAAGATGGGAATCGATAAACCCAATATCCTCTCCGACATGGCATTTGCCTTCTACTCCCAGATGGGGTGGTTCAGTATCATCAAAACGGAATGGAATGAAGCGGCAAAAACCAAAACGATGACGCTTTCGCATACGGTTGAGTCCGAAGCGTTTGGCAGTATCGGCAAAAATGTCTGCTTCTGTACAGCCGGGCTTCTTGCGGGCATCATCGAAGGTTCGTTCGGTATAAAAGTTCAGGCGCGGGAGATAAAGTGCCGGTCCAAAGGCGATGAACACTGTGTTTTTACCATCACCAATAAACCCGAAAATCCCCAATAATCTCTATTAAAAATTTTTAGAGCCCCTTATTTTTTCAAAATAGATTGGAAATTACAATATTGTCAGATAATAAAAAGAACCTCTATCCGTGAAAATCAATAAAAAATAATACTGGTATCTATTTTCTCTTAAACAGGGCTTTTGAAAACCGGTCGATAAACCCTTCCCTCGGAATGGCGCTTTTTTCTTCCTTGTATGCGACCCCGATTAGTTCCGAAGCGATCCGCTTGAATGCGAGGCTCGCAGGGGAGGTAGGAAATTTGAGGACGATGGGTGTCTTTGCCGCTGACGCCCTGCGCACATTGGAGTCTTCGGGAATAATCCCGATCACTTTTACGCCAAGGACTTTCTCCATCTTCTTGGTGATGACATCGATCTTGTCCTGGTCAACCCGGTTGATGATGGACCCGAGCACCTGCCCCCCGACGACTTCGGTGAGAATCTTGGTCTTGAGGGCGTCGACAATTGATGAGAGTTCTGGGTTCACGACAAGGATGACTTCATCAGCAACAGCAAGGGGGACCACACCATCCTTACTGATGCCGGCAGGAGCATCGATGATTAAAAACTCACACCGTTTGATAATATCTGCCATCACATCCCGGATCCGTTCGGGATCTGCCTGCTGGAACCCCTGCAATGAGAGCCCGCTCGGGATAACTTTCAGTCCTGCAGGCCCTTCATAAATCGCTTCGTTCAACGTGCCCTTGCCGGCAAGTATCTCATGGAGGGTAACCGGTGCATCCTGGAGGCCAAGGATCAGGCCGACATTTGCCATCCCGATGTCCGCGTCCATCAGGAACGTCTCTTTCCCGAGTTGCGAGAGTATCGTTCCAAGATTGACTGAAACAGTTGTCTTCCCAGTACCTCCTTTACCGGATGCAATTGTGTATACCTTGACCATTCAGCACCTGTATGATTATGTGTGATTTTATGCCAGATTTATATAAGATTATCCAATTTATCTTCATAATTCAGTTATAACCACCACTGTAAAATACCTTTTGTATCTTCCCGTATTTCTTTTTTCCAGGTTTGAGGCAGATCCTGTTCCTCTCGGATGATCCCGATTATATGCGCCTTCTTGTGATAGAGTTCAAACAGGCTGACCCCGGACTCACCGGTTGCTTCCTGGTGTTTGACGATTTGGCTGTATCGTGCGGCATCTGCCTGAACATCGCGGTCAGTGGAAGATGCAATGACAAGTCCGTCATCAGAAGCAAGAGTAATTTCAAGAATCGAATATTTTTCAGCAAGTGCCCGCAGGCTGTCTGTGATATTAACGCGGTTTTTTAAAAGTTCGATTTTTTTCCGGTTTTTTTCAGGTTCCTGGAGCACGGGTTTTACCGGATTTTCCGGTGCCTGACTGAATTTTGCCGTATCACTTGCGGGATATTTCACTTTTGATACAAGTTTAAAGATCTCGTCTGCAGGAGGCGCTTCAATAACCTGTTCACGCTGTTTTTTGAATTTTTTTATCTGGAACCATGCAATGAGTATGGTAAGCGCGATGATGATACAGACAATGATTATGGTGATGATATCGGTAATCTCGAGAATGTTGAATTCGATAAAAATCCCTCACAAGGTTTTATTTTTCCATCAGGTGGTCGAGCTCGAGCTGTTTAAGAATAACTTTAGAATCCCTTCGGATTTTTTGTGTAACGTCCTCGATGTCCATGGAGTCGAAGGTTTCGAACTCCTTCTCCGCTGATGTGAGCGGAGGTTCTTGCGACGTGCCCTGTTCCTCCCGGATTTGTTTTTGGGCATCCGATGAATTACCTGTTGTCAGATTTTTACCAGGTTTTGCAGGCACTGGTGCACCGGGCGGTGCTACGGGCAGGGTCTTCATGAAATTCTTTTCTTTTGGCACCGTCCTGCTTTCCGGTTCAGGTTTTTGAATGGCTCCCTGCCACCCTCCCTTCCGCACATAGGCATGTTTATTGAAATCAAGTGCCAGCTGCATCTGTGTACCATCGAGATCGGAAAGCACTGCATCAATCACCTGATCCACAATCGACCGAGCCTCATCGATCGCAGGGTCACCATACTGCTCCTGGACTTTTGCAAGGATTATTGCCCCTCCTTTGAATACCATAGTGCCATTGACCGTGTTTGATGAAAACGAACAGATGCCGGAAAAACCTGATGTTGCCATCTCATTAAGGATCTCTCCCAAAGGGACTTCTTTTTTTATTGAGCGGAATTTTCCGCGTGGGAGCTGCATAGTCACTCTATTGTCATCGTTTTTGGGTTTAAATCTTATGAGTTTTTTTTAAAAAATGCCGGAAAAAATCTTTTTTTAAAGAGACCTAATTAGCAGCCAATTTATTGAAACCAGGAAAACCGTGCAGATTTTCCTTCTTTTTTTAAAATAAATCCTGCATTTCATCGTTTAGCCTAAAGTATTAATAGAACAAGACGAGAACAATTCAATTATCAGTGGTGATACGATGTTAAAGCCGTTACTCGAGGAATTTTTGAAAGTTGAAGGAGTATCAGCAGCAGTGGTTGTTGGAAGGGATGGGTTTGTTATTGAGAGTGCGGTCTCGGGAAAGGTCGATATAGAAGCACTTGGCGCCATGGCATCGACGGGTCTTGGCACATCGGAAGCAATGGGCACAACGCTTGGGAAAGGAGAACTATCCCAGATGCTCGTTGAGCTGGAAAAAGGTCCAATCATCCTTTCACCACTCTCCGCAGATGAACTGATTGCGATAGTTGCTGACAGCTCCTCCAATATTGGCAGGATCCGGTACGAATTAAAGAAAAATAAGGAACGGATTATCGCTGCCCTATAATCATGAAACTTCCAGCAGGGACCGATGGCGGGGTTATTACAGACCCGCAGGGTGAGGAAGCAAACCAGCAGCTGATGGGATTCAGGGGAGCAGTTGAGATCGATACGCAGCTGGGGCAGGGCTTCCTGCTCACCAATCACGGTACCCTGATTGCTGCATATTTTAAGGATATGAGTGGTTCGTTTAAGGGAAAATCAGCCCTCGACCACATGGGTTCCGTCCAATCCGATGAGGCAGGATATCATCAGACATTCAAGCTCCGCTTGTATAGTGAAGACGAATTCCAGAAAGCGGTTGAAGTATGCGACAACGAAGGACTGATGCTTGGAATACAAAAAAAAGAACCGGTGGCGCACCTCCCGCATCTACTTGACGAAACAAAACTCAAAAAGATGCTGACCCTTCCCGGGGTTATCGCCATATCAGCGTTTTTTGAGGGTTTTTCAGTCCAGTCGCTGGGAGAAGCAGATTTCGAGCATGTTGCTGCACTCGCAGAAGACCTGCTGCGTGCAGGGTTCAAGATCACCAGGGAGATGGATATGGGCGAGCTTGACCAGCTTATCCTTGAGACTGCCACAAACAAGATCATCATTGCGCCATGTGGTGACCTGTTTTTATGTGTGTTTACCCATAACGACGCTCAGCTAGGGCTGGTCCGGGTGGCGATAAAAAATCTCCAGTCGGATCTTGGGGGAGTAGCCTGAATTCTGGCTTTAAGGTTATGCATCCAAAAGACATGATGCTTGATGAATATTTTTTTATCAAAAGAATATGCAAAAAACAAAAATCCGGTTACTTCCAGAGAATAGATATACTAAAATGGAGATTTATCAATTAGGCAGATTATTCATTACCAGTTGCGATTAACGGGGGGAATAAAGTATGACAGATCAGGAAGAACCAGAGGACTCATCGCTGATGAAGATCCTTGGCGCTTTAAAAAAGCCAAAGGAACCAGAAAAGAAGGCTGAACAGGAAAAACCTGCCGGGTTTGCACAAGAGACTGCTGGTTCAGGTACCGGCGACTTGAGCGACCTTATCAAAAAGATAAACGAGTCAAGACAACAGGACCTGCAGTCAGCGACAACTCACTCTCCGGAGAAAGTCCCCCTTGGCACAGAATCCCACCTTCAGAGTACCTCACAACCCATGTCACCGGAGGCCGCTCCTGATACTGTTCCCCTTTCAAAGGATGGCACTAAAGGTAATAGTACTACCGGAAGCGTCAAGGAATTGAGTGTACAGGATGTTCGCGATTCTATGGGAAAGATCATGGCAGAAATTGGTTCACCGGAGCCTGTTCCCGGTGAAAAGCCTTCCCCCTCTCCCCCTCCTGTAGAATTCGACATTTTTGATGAGCCTGAAAAAATCCTTCAGCCCCCCCGGGCTCAACCCGATACCACTCCCCCGGCAGGAAAAGTGGCCGGAGCCATGGGCACCGCACCAAAGACTGAAAGCGATGAAAAGATCATATCGGTTGACCAGATTTCAGATCTGTCAGGGCTGATCCTCCCCAAAGGAGCTACGTTCAAGATCGAAGAACTCAAACTCCACGGGCGTGTCAATGTCTTTGAAGGCAAAGGCACCGGATCACTCCCCCCCGAGATCAACGAGATCTGGCAGCGTGAATTCTCAAGTTCGGGCTTTAAGGATATCGATTTTGAAGGGGATGTCATCTCGGAAAAACCATCAGGGATCACTCCTTTTAAAAAGTTCGGTCTCTCGAGCCTTTTTAAAGGCATTAAATCAGACCAGGAGCAGTATAATGCCAAGATTCATGGTCCTCTGGTTGATCTTGCGTTCCAGCCGAAACCCGGATTAGAGGAGATTGAGGTCTACCCTGTTAACGAACCCTATGCGTATGTCCGGATTATCTATGACCATGCCACCCATGAATATACCTACATGGTGCTCGAACCGCTTCTTACCGAACCTGAAAAAGACCTGTTAAAAGAGCTCAAGGAACGTCTGTTTGAAACCCTTGATATCAATACCAAGGATATTTCCAAAGATGACGCCCGGAACCGTCTTCGTGCCGTCACCGACGATATCATACATGATTACGGGCTCAAGCTATCCCCGATACAGCGCGAAAAAATTTTCTATAACATGTCCAAGGATTTTATCGGCGACGGGCTGATCGATGCGATCATGCACGACAAATATATCGAAGATATTTCGTGCGACGGTGTGAACAGCGTGATCTTTGCATACCATGCCAGCTACGAATCGATGAAAACAACCCTCTCATACCATAATGCTGAGGAACTGGACTCATTTGTTACAAAACTCGCACAGCGGGCAGGAAAATACATCTCTATTGCGGAACCGATCCTTGATGCAACAATGAGCGACGGTTCCCGTATCCAGATGACCTTGGGGCAGGAAGTCACCGCTCATGGCTCGACGTTCACTATCCGTAAGTTCAAGGATGAACCTATCACGCCCACCGATCTCATTGAATGGCATACATTTGCCCCGCTGTCGATTGCATATATATGGCTCTGTGTTGAACACGGGAAGTCTGCCATCTTTGCGGGTGGAACCGCATCAGGGAAGACCACATCGCTCAATGCTATCGCACTCTTCATCCCCCCGATGGCGAAAATCGTTTCGCTGGAAGATACCCGTGAAATCAAACTCCCCCATCCCAACTGGATACCAAGCGTCACACGGGACTCATTCGATGCGGCGGGACGGGGGGAGATCAACATGTACGAACTCCTGCGAGCAGCAATGCGACAGCGTCCTGAATACATCATCGTGGGTGAGGTTCGTGGCAAGGAATGCCAGACACTCTTCCAGGCGATGAGTACCGGCCATACTACCTATTCTACCACGCATGCGGACTCGGTTTCAAGTGTTGTGCACCGTTTCGAAAACCCGCCGATGGACGTCCCGAGGAACATGTTGTCCGCCCTTGATTTCATCTGTATCCAGGTGCAGGCGCGGGTCGGCGGCAAACGGATAAGGAGGAATAAGCAGATCGTCGAAATTCTTGATATCGATCCGAGGACGAACGAACTGATCACGAACGAGGTCTTCAAATGGCGGTCGGCTACTGATGAGATCAACTATTCAGGAAAATCCTACCTCCTCGAAGAGATCATGGAGGCGAAAGGCTGGAGCGAAAACCGGATGCGTGAGGAGCTCAAACGGAGGCAGGAAGTACTGGAATGGATGCGGATCAAGAAAATCCGGCACTACAAGGACGTGGCAAAGATCCTGATCTCGTACCACCGGGATCCGGAAGCGGTCATTGAAAAGGTGAGGAAAGACCTCTATGAATAGTTACGAGCGGTTCTGCTTTAACCTGTTAGGCAAAAGGATGAAGGCACAGCGGGAACAGTACGCGAGCCTGAGAAACGATCTCTTGTCCTCCCGTTCCAAAACACCGTTCGAAGTCTACCTATCCACTGCACTGGTGAGTTCCTTTATCGTGGGAATCGGCATGGCGGTGGTGCTCGGTTCAGTGACGTACCTGCTTGACCTCCCAACATTAATCGCCAAAATGTACAAGGGACAGGTCCCAGATGTTATTTTTGGACTTTCAGCATACAGCCTTATCCTTGGAACCCTTTTTGCCGTCATATTTTCGCTCGCCTTTTTCGGGGGTTTTACCTATATCGCTTTCCTGATCTACCCGAATATTACCGCAGGGAACCGAAGAAGAAGCATAGATTCAAGCATCCCGTATGCGATCAATTATATTACCTCTATGTCCACAGCCGGTATCACCCCGGCAGAAGTTTTCAGGTTGCTTGGGGACAGCCCTATCTATGGCGAGAGTGCCGTAGAAGCCCGGTATATAGCCCGGGAGATTGATATATTCGGGAGGGATCTTATTGACGCCCTGCGTCTTGTATCCGCAAGCACCCCAAGCCCGCGGATGAAAGAGTTCCTTCAGGGAGCAATGGCGAGCATCTCATCGGGCGGAAACCTCACCGAGTATTTCCGGACAAAGGCAAAACAGTACGCACTTGAGAACCGCCAGTCCCAGAAACAGTTTCTGGACACGCTTGGGCTGATTGCAGAATCCTATGTGACGGCAATTGTTGCCGGCATGCTGTTTTTGATCATCCTCCAGTCGATCATGTCGGTGCTCGGTGGAGAAAAGACCCCGCTGATGCTATATGCAGTCATTTACCTGATGATCCCGTTTGGCACGATGATGTTTGTGATTATGATCGACTCCATGACCCCGGAGACATAACATGGGAATGAAGGAGACTATTAATAACCTGCTCAACCGCGGGAAGTTCAAAGGGACAAAACTCCCTGATAAGGATCTTGTAAAGGTCAAGGAAGAAGTCCACGAGATCACCAAAAAAATCGATCAGGAACACAAAACCCGCGAGGGTATCGGGCGGTTTTTCAAACACCCGGTCAAGGTATTGACTGAAAAACCGGTTAATATTCTGATTGTGTGTATCCCTCTATCGATAATCGTCTTTTTCGGGGGTTTTATTACAGAAGTTCGGACATACGGGATTTCCGTACTCTTTGACACCACTATCATTGATGATTTTCTTGTGTTTGCAATCCTGATTGCAATTGTACCCCTTGCATTGCTCGATTTGAAAGAGGACTTCCGTGTAAAAAGACTCGAGGAATCGTTACCCAACTTCTTCCGTGATCTTGCCGGAATGAACGATTCCGGTATGACGCTCCCCAATGCCGTTCACCTTGTCGCAGGAGCCGAGTACGGGACACTAACCCCGCACATCAAGAAACTGGACAACGAGATGTCATGGGGTGTTGGTTTTGTCGAGGCGCTCCATCATTTCGGGAGTGGTCTTGGCACCAAACTTGCCGATCGCAGCGTGGATCTTATAGCAAAGGCAAGCAAAGCAGGGGGCGATGTGAGCGAGGTATTGCGGGCTGCGGCAAACGACCTTTTTGAAGTTGTTAACCTTGCCCAGGAACGGCGCAACAACATGATGATCTATGTAGTCATCGTCCTGGTCTCATTTGCTGTGTTCCTGTTTGTTATCGCAATCCTTGTCAGTACATTCCTTACAACGATGGCAACCGCCGGTGAAGCAGCCGCCAAATCCGGTGCCGGGGGATCGTTTATGGGCGGCGTTAATATTGCAACCTACAAGAGGCTCTTTTCCCATGGAGCGATGATCCAAGGGTTCTGTTCCGGGTTCATGGCAGGGGTAATGGGCGAAGGAAGGATTATTGCCGGACTTAAATATTCTGCTATAATGCTCATCATCGCATGGGTGACGTTCCGGTTCTTCATTTAATTTTTTTCGGGACTTCAATCATTCCCTGTTTCACAATCTTTTCCTATTGAAGAAAGATTCCGCAGGTTATGTTACCGTACTGCCAGTGTCAGTCTTATTTGTGGAAGCCCAAATGAGACATCCCATAAAAATGCGATAAACCCGTCCCAAAATAAGGGACAGTAAATAATAAAAACAATTTTTTAGAAGAAAAAATATAAAATCATCAGGAAATATTATCGACAGAATAGCCCTTTACGGTGAGCAGTTCCTTGACACGGTCCCGGTGATTGCCCTGCAGTTCGATCGAGTTTCCCTTGACAGTTCCCCCGCAGGCAAGCTTGCTTTTCATGAATTTTGAGAGGTCTTCAAGGTCAATATCGGTCGGGTCGAGCCCTTCGATTACGGTGACTTCTTTCCCGTACCGGCGTTTATTGACCTTTACATTGATCCTTTGCTGTTCTTTTGCTACCTCCTCACAAATACAAAGTTCTTTCGGTAGACCACACGTCGGGCAAATCCCACCAATCATTATGACTACTTTTTATCTTTTCTGCTTATTTATTCCTTGGCATTGCCTGACAGTTCTTCTCTTTGTTTCTTTGTGTATAAGGCCGGACTGGTGCCTTTTTACACCGCCCGGCTCAAGTATATTTTGATAAATGTCATTGTTTGTGATCGGTACCGCCTCACATGTGGGAAAAAGTGTGACCGCTGCTGCTATCTGCCGATGCTTCGTGAACCGGGGAATTGCTGTGGCTCCGTTCAAGTCCCAGAACATGAGCCTGAATTCCTTTGTGACTGATGAAGGGGGGGAGATTGGCATGGCGCAGGCAATGCAGGCACAAGCGGCAAAAATACTCCCGCACACGGACATGAACCCAGTCCTTCTCAAACCTAAAGGGGACTGTGTTTCACAGATTGTCCTTTTCGGCCGCCCGTATAAGGATGTGCCGATCTCGGACTACTACCGGGAGACTGATAATCTGCTGGATCAGGCCGTGGGAGCGTACAGACGGCTCCTCGCAACATGTGGGCAGGTCATTGTCGAGGGTGCTGGAGGTGCAGCCGAACTTAATCTCTATGACCGGGATATCGCAAATGTAAGATTGGCACGGGCGCTGAAGATCCCAATGGTCCTCGTCGCCGATATCGAACGTGGGGGAATCTTTGCCCAGATTCTCGGGACACTCGATCTTTTGCCAGACGATATCAGACAACTGGTCAAGGGGATTATTATCAACAAGTTCCGGGGAGATCCCTTGATCTTTGAACAGGGGATCTCATTGATTGAGCAGCGGGCAGGGATCCCGGTACTCGGGGTCGTCCCGTACTTTGATTTACCTCTCCCCAGCGAGGACTCGCTTTCCATCAACGACAAGGAAGCGGGGCATGCTGGTATCCGGATTGCAGTCTTGAGGCTCCCCCGGATCTCCAACTTCACGGATTTCGAGCTGCTCGAACAGTATGCAGCGGTTGAGTATGTGCCGTTGGGGGCTTCGCTTGAAGGTTATGATTGCATTATCATTCCCGGGACAAAGAATACCATTGAAGATATGCATGACCTGAAAAAAAGCGGGATGGATAAAAGGATCCTTTATGCCCGGTCGCGTGGCGTTCCGGTTATCGGGATTTGCGGCGGGTACCAGATGCTTGGAAAAACGCTTATTGATGATGGGTTCGAATCGAAAAAAGGGACATACGCGGGTCTGGGTCTGCTCGATGGTGTAACCCGGTTTATCTCCTATAACAAGACCACACGGCAGGTCACCCGCTGTGCACGTAATGTTCCCCCCATTCTTTCGGGGATGGGTGAAGTCACCGGTTATGAAATCCATATGGGTGAAACCGATCCGGGCAGCAACCGTGAAGCATTTGCCGGAGACGGCAGGGTGAGTGCAGATGGTCTGGTGTTTGGGACATATATGCACGGGTTGTTCCAGAACCTGTCTGCAGCAAATGCACTCCTTTCATATCTCTCTGTGAAGAAAAAAGAGAAGTATACACCAATAAGTGCGCGGAAAAAAGACCCCTATGACGAACTTGCTGAAATCTATGAAAGATATGTCGATGTAGATGAGATCGTCAGGCTGACAACGGAAAATTATAATAAATAATGGTAAAAAGCAGAGATTACTCTCACTAAAGGTTAACCGATAATATTGGCGATGCTGTGAAAACCCTCGCCCTGACGGTCAGCACAATTTACGGACTCGGCTTTTTTTAAATCGACTTCATCTGTCACATGGCATTTTGTGCAATAGGCAAGCGAGGGGGATTTTACAAATCTCCCATCGATACAAAATTCCCGTGCATGTATGCAGAACCGGCAATGATCGACCGGTTCTTCTTTTTTTTCAAGGCACTGCACCTTCCCGTTCTTTACCGGAATTATCCGGTACAGGTTATCTTTCATCCCTGATCTTCCCTGTAATAATCAGACATCAGTATTTGGTCGAAAACTCTGGGTTTTCTACCTTAATGTTAACACAACCAACTCCTATACAGACCAATTTTGGCCTCTTTTGAGGCTGCGACTGGTCATGGATGTTATGTTCAACACTATAATTAAAACAATTCAGCACAAAAAACACTGGTATGAAGGTGTGTATTATGTGCGGGGGAGAGGGAACGCGGCTGCGCCCCCTCACGTTCGAACGGCCAAAACCCTGCATCCCGATTGTCAACCGACCATCTATTGAACATCTGGTCACACACCTTTCCAACCTTGGGTTCCGTGATATTGTCATCACTCTCGGATATCTTGGGACGGCAATTGAAGAAGCACTTGGCGACGGCTCGTTATTTAATACCACAATCACATATGTTCGCGAGAAGACTAAGCTTGGTACGGCAGGGAGCGTGAAAAATGCCCAGAAATATCTGGACGGGCAGGATTTCCTTGTTGTGGGCGGGGATCATGTCACCGACCTGAATGTACTGGAATTTTACCGTGCCCACAAAACTGAAAAAGCAGCAGTATCTATCGGATTGATATCCATCGATGACCCGGGTGAATATGGTATCGCTGAGATCGATGTCAGTTACGATATTAAAAGGTTCAAAGAGAAACCCGCTCCCGGGGAAATATTTTCAAACCTCGCAAGTACCGGGATGTATGTCTGCTCTCCTGAAGTCTTTGACCATATCCCTGCTGGAAAAAAGTTTGATTTTGCCCGGGATCTGTTCCCCCGGATCATGGAGGAGGGGCACCCCCTCAAAGGGTGGCTTGCCCGGGGGAACTGGACTGATGTCGGGAGCCCGCAGTCGCTGCGTCAGGCAGAACGCTGGAAGCTTGCTGATATGGCGTCGACCACGATCAACGGGGACCTCTCCATGCGGGGAGCGCATGTGCAGGGCCCTGTTGAGCTTGGCGATGCAATTACACTTGGCCGGAACTCCCGCATCATAGGTCCGGTTGCAATCGGTGCCGGAACAACTGTAGGGGATGATGTTCTTATCGGGCCCTATACGACAATCGGGGAAAAATGCATCCTGAGAAATAATGTCAAGATCTTTTCATCATCCCTCTATAACAGGGTGATCGTCGGTGCGAATTCCACTATCTCCGGTAGTATCATCGATATCGACACCCATATCGGTGGGGATTGCAGCATCGAGAACGACACGGTGATCGGGCCACGCGTGGTGCTCCGGGACAATGTTGTTGTGCATTCAAAGACCCGGATCTGGCCAGAAGTGATCATTCCGGATGGGAGTATTGTCAAAGAGCACGTGCTGAATGAAAAATTCGACCTCAGATATGAGGGCTCCTAACTTTTCTTCCCAAGCCGGTGCGTGAGCGCGACAAGCGGATGGCGGGCATAGTCGAGAACCTGTATATCGTCAAGTGTGTGCAGGTTCATCGAGATTGCAGTCCGTTCCATCCCCAGTTCCACATCTTCTGAAATCTCGATTATATAAGCATCAAGTGCGGTAATCCCAAGTTTTTTTGCGGCAACAGCCCGGTGGTGCCCGTCGACAAGGATGATGCGGTTCGGGCGCTTTACCACAATAATCGGTTCGGCGAGCCCTTTTTTGATCTCGTAAATCCTTCCCTCAAGTTCGTCTTCATAAATCTTTGACTGAGTGGGGAGAAGATCGGAAATCGGCACGGTGCCCCGGTTGAGTGCAGGGTCGACGCCATACAGTTTTTTTAATGTTGTAATAAAATTGAAGACCTTTTCCGGGGAAACCCGTTCGATCTGGGAACGGATAACATCGGAGTTTGAGATGATCCCCAAGAGGTGGTTTTTCTCGTCAACCACCGGCAGCTTCTGGATCCCTGACCTGAAGATCACCCGAGCTGCATCACTGATGCTCATATCGGGATCTGCGACAATCAGGTTGCCGGACATTACCTTTTCAACAGGGGTCTGGGGCTGGACAAACAGAAGGTCCCGTGCTGAAATATAACCGACGACCTCATCTCCAGAAACAACCGGGAATCCATCGTGGTGCGTGGTCTGGATCTTTTCCATGACATCATGGGCCGTGCCGTCGAGATCGACGCACACGACATCGTAGGTCATGTAGTCTCTGACCTTTTTCTTATCCATCACTACAGCTTGCGGCGCAGATTACTTGAATTCATCGAAAAAAAAAACGATTTATTCGATCTGTATGCGTGACCCGGGCTGGATTGTTGCTTTCCGGAGCCGGATTTCGAGCACCCCATTTTTGAAGCTTGCATTTGAGGCATGTTCGGTGACGTCAGCAGGCATCGCAACAATACGTCGCATCGAACCATAGATACGTTCCCGCATATAATAACCCTCGGATTTCTCCTCTTTCTCCCCTTTGTGTTCGCAGGCAATCTCCAGCGCCCGCGGGTTTAAGAGCTGTATTGATACATTCTCCTTCCCGACACCTGGCAAATCGGCAACAACAACCACTTCATCGTCATGTTCCCTGACATCAACCCGGAATTCGCCCCGGAGTGCAGGGAGCATCCGGTCACCAACACCACCCGGCGGGAGCAGTTTTCCTTCTGCATATGTCTGATGGATAATGTTCTCCAGTTCAGCTCTCATCTCCTCCATGTCCCGTCTCATCGTTTCAAACGGATATCGTCTCCATACCATTATGTATCCCTCCCTGTACGATTATTCCCCACAGTCTGCACCGTTTGGGATAACTTTTGGTAAGTTTTTTTATAATTAATTTTCTTATTCCAGTAATATACATAATTTCTCTGGCAGAACCAATCCCTTTTTTAAACCAAATCAGAATGGTTTATCTCAACAGGAGGATGTACTAAGAAGGAGGATTTTTCCCATGGGTGAAAAAAAGAAAAAACAGGAGCAGGTCAGGAATATATACAAGGTGCTCGCTGTCGTTGGGTGCGTATTGTTTGTGGTACTCATGGTGGTCTCATCCATGGGTTCCGGGTGGATCACCTCGCTCCACGGTATACAGCCGGGCGAGATCGTAACGATAGATTACACCATACGTGATGCTCAGGGGTCCCCTCTGGTCACCACGGACCAGCAACTTTACCAACAGGTGGCCGGTACAGGTCAGGGAATATTTTTTTCAAAACAACTCGCCATCCAGGCAAACCAGAGCTCGATAAAAGCGGTTATCCCGATACCTGTGTATTCACTTGATAGTGGATGGACAAAAACCTTCGCGCTTTTCGGCAGTGAATCCGATGCTATCAGTCAGGGTATTGTAGGTATGAAAACAAATGAACAAAAATCTATCAGTATCCCCTTCCGGGACTCGATGACCCAGACCTGGTCTGCCGCCCAGCTGAAGAGTAATGGAGTGAACTTGACCGAGATCCAGACCGGGGATATGATTGCCATGGGAGTCTCCGATTCCCCGGAACTTGAAAAAAATTCGACTGCATCCACGTACTCGATACGGATCGGGGAAGTGACAAAAAAATCGGCTGACGGGGTCGTCATCAACTTTGGTTATCCCACGATTGATGTACGGGTTGTTTCTATCAGCAACCGCTAAATTCAACCCACCACATCCTTTTTATTTCCGTTGGTGCATTCCTTTACCTATGGCAGTTAGCATCATTTGTTTTTTCCAGCCCGGCTGCATGGGCTGCATGGAACAGAGCCCGATCAACCGCGAAGTATCACAGGCTCTTCAGGTCACTATTGATGAGATCGATGCAGTGAAAGCGCCGGAATATATTAAAAAATATTCCCTCAAGGTGACACCTACCATTGTAATCGAAAAGGATGGGATACAAAAAGAGCGGTTCGAGGGTATGGTGCAACGCGAGCAGCTCGAAGGCGCGATAAAAAAATACCTATAACCGGTATCCGTAAACCCGTTTGATCCGGTGCGCAACAGTTTTCCAGCCCTCTTTTCGCATAAGGGGGCCGTCCCGCAGTTTGAGTTGGGTTATCTTGAAACGTTTTTGCTGAACCGTATAGATTTCCCCGACGACAAACGTATCCTCCCCCTCACATTCCTTATACAACGGGATGGTTTTTCTGCCGTCATGGACCGAGATCTTGACGACCACCTGTTCGATCACCCTTGTCCAGAGGGATGTTATCGCCTTTGCACGGGCACGCTGGACCCGCCGTTCACCAGTCTCGATTCCCGTGATCTCGACGCCAAAGGCGTCATCGCCACATTCCGCCACAAGGTGATCATCGATCGAGCATTCGTCGTCCGGCATAAGGTCAATCCCACATACTATCGAACTATCTTCGCGGGAAACGATCGCCTTGACGGTTATGGGTTCGGAAGTTCTCTCCTGTTTAAGCCGCTGGACATGGTTGCAGGTCGTGCACCGGACCAGCCTGTCCCGGGCATCTGCAATAACCTCGTGTTCGCACTCCTCCTTGCATTCAGGGCAGTAGCCGGTAATAAACATTGATTATCAATAGCGACCCTCACCTAATAAAGCATGGAGGCAACCGAAATCATCCGCTGCCGGGGTCACCCGCTCGTATCAGCGAGCCACCCGACAACATTTGAAGTGACCATGGAAGAGGAGCTATCGGAAAACGGGCACTGTATCATCGGTGTGGGAGCGGATAAAGGAGCAGCTGGGCTCTCAACAGAATTCAGGGATATCCTCTGTCGTGATGGTGCAAAGCTTACAACAACCCTCGCCTGTGAAGGTTTTATTATCGAGGTGCAGTCAGAAGGGAGTGCCGCGATGGTACTCGATCACAGGACTGATTGTGTGTGGAGAAAAAGTTCGTTTGTCTGCGGCAGGACCATTGGTATCCATTCGGACCATGTTGCAGCGACGCTCCCCATAACCATTATCACTCACCTGAAGGCAGGACGGCCAATGGTTGTGACAATGACCGTCAGGGGTCCCGGCTGAGCGTGGTGATCTTTACCTGTGCTTCGGAAAGGAGCGTCTCGCATTGCTTCACCAGCGCCGCTCCCTGTTCATAGAGCCGGATGCTCTCGTCAAGGCTTGTGCTTCCGTCTTCAATCTTTTCGATTATCTGTTTTAATCTCTCAATTTTCTGCTCATATGTTTCCGTCATGCTCCACACGCTCCACGATTACATGGCTCCTGCCATTATAAAACCGGATCCTGAGCCGGTCCCCCTGAACCACCGTATCCACACTCTTTACGAGCATACCGTCCTTTTCTGCTACACAGAACCCCCGGGCAAGCACAGCAAGCGGATTTCTTGCGACAAGCGATGTTGTCATTTCCGATAGCAGGAGCCATTCGCGTTCGATCCTTGTTGCAAACGCCCGCTCGAGCCGGTCTGCAAGATCGGCACACACCTGTTGTTTCTCATCAATCTTTTTTGTAAAACGCTGGGGACGGAGTCTGTCCCTGAGATCGCTTACTGCCGTTTTTGCCTGCGAGATCCGGTCAATCAACAGGGTACCTAGATGACACCATATCTCTGTTATCTGTACCTGCAGAACTTTTTTATCGGGGACAACAAGTTCTGCAGCAGCGGATGGCGTAGCTGCCCGGATATCTGAGGCGAGATCGGCAAGGGTCACATCCACTTCATGTCCGATTGCCGAGACCACCGGAACCGGGCAGGCCGCGATCGCCCTGACAACATCCGGGTGGTTGAAAGGGAACAGGTCCTCGAAACTTCCACCACCCCGGGCGATGATCACAACATCCACCGAGTCTTTGAGACGGTGGATTGCCTGTGCAATCTGGCGGTGCGCATCTTCTCCCTGCACCAGAGTCGGAGATATGATGATCTCGACCGCAAAGCGTCGGGAGATGACGGTCCTGATATCATGGACCACAGCTCCGGTCTCTGATGTTACGACACCGACTTTTAAGGGAAATGGTGGCAGCGGGCGTTTTCGTTCTCCTGCAAAACAGCCCTCGGCAGCCAGCTCCTTTTTCCATTGCTCGATGAGAAGGTACTTTTCCCCAATCCCTGCCTGGAGAATCTCGTGCACCTTGAGCTGGTATCTGCCCTGCGGGGCATAAGCGGCGACCGAGCCGGATACGATGACCTCCATGCCATCAGAAGGGGTAAAGGACAGCCGGTCGGCATCGGATCGCCACATGACGCACGAGATCACCGCCAAGATATTTGCCCCCTTACCTTCGGCAAGGGTGAAATAACAGTGCCCCCGGGAACTGCGGGTGTACTTGGTGATTTCTCCTCTTACCCAGATCTCCTGCAGGCGCTCATCGTCAAGCAGACTCTCTATAATTGCCGAGACTTCCGATACCCTCAGCGGAGCAGTCTTTCCATCAACCGTGTGTCTCTCTCCCGGTTTTTCCGCCAGCGTGTTATCTGTGCTGTAAAACCAGTCCATCAACAACTATTATGCGCAAAATAGATATTAATGAGTATTATCATGCCTGTTTTCGCCGTCTCCAGCATGTTTTTCCACGAGTATGCGTGCGAAGAGATTTTCTCGTATGTAAGTGCATCAGGGTTAACCGGGATAGAAGTCTGGATCGAAACCCCCGATTTCTGGCTCCGGAACTGCCCGGTTGATGAGATGAATGGATGCATAAAGAACCATCCGGAAATCCCGTCAGTGACGGTGCATGCCCCAATCCTGGACCTGAACCCCTGCTCAATTAACCCAACGGTTGCAGCAGTGTCCATTGATTACATCGTACGGTCAATCCGGCTTGCGGAGTGCCTGGGTGCAGGTGTCCTGACAGTGCACCCGGGCAGGCGAACTGCAAAACGCCCGCCATCTGATGCGGATTTTATCCGGTTCGACCGTTATATCTCTATCCTCCGTGAAAAAGCAGGAAAGACGGGTATCATGATCAGCATGGAGAACATGGAACCGCTTGTTAACTCCCTGCTCTGCACTCCGGAACGAATGCGCGAGTTGCTCGATGCCGAGCCATGGCTCTACTTTACTCTTGATGTATCGCATGCGATGTCCCGCCGGCCGGATGATCTGTTCACCTACATTGAGCTTTGCGGTGATCGTCTCGCAAATGTACACCTTAGCAGGGTTGAGAATAAGCACCTTCACCTCCCGCTTGACTACCATCCTGACATGGAACGGGTTGTCGGAGCGATAAGGGATTGCGGGTATACAGGTCCGCTCACTCTTGAGATCGAGGACCTGAACTTTTCCCACCCGCTCACCGCACAGGAGAAGATCGCGATCCTCATATCCGATCGAATTTTTTTGGAGCTGTGCACTTCTGAAGTCCGCTAATTTTATCTTATTTCCCGCCTTATGAGTATTGTTACCTGCTCTATGAAAATCCGTCTTTATTATTGCCGTGCTGCGGCGGGGATTATATGATCATCGATCCCCTCAATATCGCTCTTTTCATCTCCTGTGTGCTCCTCTCGGCGTTTTTTTCGGGTTCTGAAGTAGCTCTTATCTCGATCACCCGTGCAAAAGTCCGGATGCTCGTCAACGAAAAGAGGAGCGGTGCCGAGGCACTTGCCCTTCTCAAGGAGTCCCCCAACCACCTGCTCACTACGATCCTTATCGGCAATAATATCGTCAACGTCGGTGCTGCAGCCATTGCAACAGCAATTGCCATCCAGATCTTTGGAAATATCGGAGTAGGCATCGCTACCGGGTTTGTGGTACTGATCATGCTCGTTTTCGGAGAGATCGGGCCCAAGGTATACGCAGCACGGGCATCGGAAGGTTTTGCCCTTACTGTAGCAAGGCCGATCCTCTGGCTCTCGTATCTCCTTTCGCCTGCGATCTGGGTAGTTGACCGTGTAACCCGTTCACTACGCCTTCACCGCAACCCCTTGGAAGCATCAGTGACCGAAGATGAAATCAAGGAGTGGATCGATGTAGGGACCGAGGAAGGAACCATTGAGCAGGAGGAGCAGGACATGCTCTACTCGGTACTTGAGTTCGGTGATACGACAACGCGGGAGATCATGACGCCCCGCGTTGATGTGATCCTGATGGAAGACACTGCGACGTTTGAGGAAGCGATACGGATCTTCAACGAGACAGGATTCTCCCGGATCCCTGTGTTCCATGACAGGATTGATAACATCACCGGCATCCTGAATGTAAAGGACGTTTTTTCCGCCATGGTCACCCGCCGGAAAGATGCCTCAATTACGGAGATCATGTACGACCCCACCTTTGTACCGGAAACAAAAAAGATTGACGACCTGTTAAAGGAGCTTCAGATGCGACGTGTGCAGATCGCGGTCGTGATCGATGAATACAGCAGTTTTGTCGGGATTGTTACTGTCGAAGATATTCTCGAGGAGCTCGTAGGCGATATACAGGACGAATTTGATAAGGAAGAACCTGAAGTCCAGAAGCTAAGCGATGGCGTGTATGTCGTGGACGCACAGATGTGGGTCGACGATCTCAACGAACAATTGGGCATCAGCCTTCCGGTGGATGAATCATATGAAACGATTGGGGGGTTGTTACTTGACCGCGTTGGGCATATCCCCCAACACCCGGGAGAAAAGGTGGAAATCGATGAAGGCAGGCTTACGCTTATGGTCATGCAGATGCGCGGGCGCAGGATTGTGAAGGTGAAGGTTGTCGTACACCAGATGCAGGACGATAGCGGCCGTGAAGGAAGGCCGGTATGAGCCGGAAAGGTAGCCTGCCATGACAAAACGGGTTGCTGTACTGGCATCGGGAAGGGGGTCGAATTTTCAGGCAGTGATCGATGCCATACGGGACGGAAAGGTGCCTGCATCGTGTGTCCGGCTCATCACCGATAATCCCAAGGCATATGCGATTGAGCGGGCAAAAACGGCCGGTATACCGTTTACCGTTGTCGATTACACATCATTCCCGTCCCGGGATGTCTATGAGCGGGCGCTGCTGCATGCCATGCAGGACTGCAATGCCGATTTGTTCGTGCTTGCCGGCTACATGAGGATTGTTGGAAGAGAGATCGTGCAGGCATTTGCCGGACGGATGATCAACATTCACCCGGCATTGCTCCCCTCGTTTCCCGGGCTGCACGGGCAGCAGCAGGCAATCCGGCATGGCGTTAAAATCTCGGGGTGCACCGTACATTTCGTTGATGAAAACCTTGATGGCGGCCCGATCATCCTCCAGCAATGCGTCCCCGTTCTCGAAAATGATGATGAGGACCGGCTCGCTGCCAGAATCCTCGAAAACGAGCACCGCTGCCTGCCCGAAGCGATCCGCCTTTTCTGTGAGGACCGGCTCGTGATCGAGGGGCGTCAGGTCCGTATCCATTAAATTCTGGAAGCCCCTTCCTTTTTTACATCAGACACCGATACGTATGCGAGATTAAAGGGACTTCCCATGAAAGAGCGTTCCCGCACCCCGCAGACCAAAAAGATCGCCCGCGAGCGAATAGCGGTGCTCTTTTCACAAGCAGAAGCAGGATTTTCCACGCAGCCAAAATTGAGCAGCCGGTATGTAGAGATTGCACGGAGGATAGCAATGCGCCAGCGGATCCGGATCGACCGTGACCTCAGGCGGCAGTTCTGCCGGAACTGCTCCTCGTTTCTCGTACCGGGAAGAACCTCGCGGGTGCGGATCAGCGGTGGCAATGTGGTGGTCACCTGTCTGGCCTGCAAAAAAAAACGGCGGTACCCGGTAGGGAGGGATGCTGAAAATGGAAAATGACCGGTCGATGCAGGACTTAAAGCCGACCGTCTGGATTGGAAAGTCCGGCTGCACCGATACGATGATCGATGAGATCAAAGCCCAGCTTAAAAAGCGCACGCTCATCAAGGTCAAATGGCTGCATAACACCGATATCGACCCGGAGGCAATTGCACACCGGACAGGATCAGACCTCATCGGGGTCAGGGGGAGGACTCTAGTGCTTGCCCGGCGCAAAAAAACAGGGCGTGCTCCATAATTACATCAATCGGAACCGCCGTCTTTTTTTCGCTCGAAATATATATGAACTTACTTCGCAAATAAGATAAGACTGTTATTTATTATAGCAACAGTGAGGTCCAGATATGACAACCGTGTACGATGTACCGGCTGACCTTCTTATCCGAAAGGTCGCAGAAGCGCTCAAATCTCGGCAGGAAATCAAGCCGCCGGCATGGGCATCTTTTGCAAAGACCGGTGTCCATAAAGAGATGCCGCCCGAAGATCCGGACTGGTGGTATGTCCGCGCGGCGGCAGTATTGAGGCGCGTCTACGTGGACGGTCCATTGGGAGTCCAGCGGATGCGCAGCTTCTACGGTGGGAAAAAGAACCGTGGCTCCAAGCCAAACGCATTCCGCAAAGGCAGCGGCTCCATCCTGCGCAAGGCGCTCCAGCAGCTCGAGGCGTGCAAATTTATTGTGCATGACAAGACCGGGCGGCGCGTCTCCCCGGACGGGCAGTCGTTTATGGATGCAATGGCACTGGATACGGTGAAAAACCCTCCGCCGCCGGTCCTTAAGAAGTTACAGCCGCACAAGGCAGAGCCAAAGAAAGCCGAAACCGGCAAACATGAGAAGAAAGCGTCAGGCAAGAAATCAGAGCCAAAGAAACCGGAGAAATCTGACGCGCCAAAGGCCGAACATAAGAAGGCCGAGGGAAAGGAAGCAAAGAAATCCTAAAAAGAAAGAGTGACGTGATCGTGTATGGGAGACGACGAGCTGGCTGAAATCCGGAAGAGGAGGATGGCGCAACTGCAGCAGCAGTCAGCAGACCAGCAGGGTATGCAGGAGGAGCTCGAACGTCAGCAGCGACAGAAAGCCCAGTTACAGATGGTGCTCATGCAGATCCTGGAACCGGATGCACGGGAGCGCCTGAACACCATCCGGCTGACCAAGCCGGATTTTGCCGGTGCGGTCGAGCAGCAGCTGGTCATGCTCGCCCAGAACGGCAGGCTTCGCCAGAAGATCACCGATGCACAGCTTAAGGAGTTACTCCGGCAGCTTGCACCGGCCAAGAGGGATTACTCAATAACGCGCAAATAATGAGAGCGGGAGTACTATATAGCGGTGGAAAGGACAGTTCCCTTGCATCACTGATGCTGGGTACGTATTATGAGATCGAACTCAACACGTTCGTTTTCGATTCCGCCCGAGCCATCCCGTCCATTGAGGCTGCGGCAAAAGCACTGGGTTATCCTATAAAAAAAAGAATATTTCGTGAAGGATTATTGAACGAGGCGGTGGATCTGGTGATACAGCGTGGGTTTCCCAACGATGCGATCAATGCTGTTCACCGCACCGCTGTTGAATCTCTCTGCAGCGAGTACAAAATCGTTGCTGACGGTACAAGGTTTAATGACCGCGTACCGATGCTGACACAGTCGGAGGTGCAGAGCCTCGAGGGCCGAATGAAATGTTCGTACGTCCGCCCTCTCTTGGGGTACACAAAACCCGAAATTGACCGGCTTGTCGGGCGTTTTCTTGTTGTCCGGTATGGTGAAACGGGGACAATCGAGAACGGGGACTATGAAGCAGAGATCCGGGAAGCATGCCAGAACAGGGGCATTGATCCCGCAGCGCTGTTTCCACCCCGCCATGACCAGTCCCTGGTCGTGGGGAAAAAGGCAGGTAGTAATTAACAGGTGACCGATATGAGCAAACTGAGTAAAGGAAGAAAAATTCGTCTTGCAAAGGCATGCGACCAGAACCGGCGCGTGCCCCAGTGGGTTATGGTCAGAACAAAGCGCACGGTTGTTGCGCATCCAAAAAGGCGCAACTGGCGTAAAAGCACTTTAAAGGTGTAAGCAATGGCAGAGAAGTTGCAGGAGCATATCTATATCATTCCCTTAAGGGACGCCCGCAGGGCACCGCGGTGGAAGCGCAGCAATGCCGCGATCAAGGACATCAGGAAATACCTCGCAAAGCATATGAAGAGCGAGGATGTCAAGCTCGATAAAGGTATCAACGAGAAGGTCTGGGAGCGGGGGAGCACCAAGCCACCCACAAAGATCCGTATCCGCGCCATGAAGATGGAAGACGGGCAGGTCCAGGCCGAGCTCGCTGAGGAATCGTAAGGATATGGAAAGGACATCTACATTCGCCGGCGACCCGAATATCGGTGTATTCTGCCGTGTTTTTGACGATATCGCAATCGTCCCGCCGGAAGCTCCAGGGGAGTTTAAAGAGGCAGTCCGCGCTGCACTCAATGTCGATCTGGTCGAGACGCTCGTACAGGGAAGTACCATTATCGGATCGCTTCTTGCAGGCAATAGCAGGGGTTTCGTCGTAAGCGGGCTTGCGACACCAGAAGAGATCGCGGCACTTTCCGATTACCGCGAGGTCATGCTCCTGACCGGCACGATGAATGCCGCCGGCAACGTGATCCTGGCAAATGACAAAATTGCAATAATCCACCCGGAAATGGAGACGGAGATGGCACAGGAGATCGGGGAGTTCCTCGGGGTTGAAGTGCTGCAGAAATCCCTTGGAGGAGTCAAGACTGTCGGGATGGCAGGCGCAGCCACCAACAAGGGCGTGATCGTGCTCCCCCGGTCAACTGAGCAGGAGATTGCACGCCTCGAGGTATTCTGCGGGATCCCTATCGGTACCGGGACCATCAACATGGGTTCCGGGCTTATCGGCACCGGCCTTCTCGTGAACACCCGGGGGTACCTTGCGGGTGCCCAGACAAGCGGGTTTGAACTTGGCAGGATTGAGGATGTATTTGGCTTTATCGAATAAATGAGAAAAAATTGGAATTTTGGAGTGAGTTTTCATGGAAGACAAGCAGTATGAAGTTAAAGGCACGTTTATGATGGGCGAAGACTGGAAACCGTATACAAAGGTGATCTTGGCGCCCAATGAGAAGCAGGCACAGGAGCGCACGTTTGCGGTTATCGGCAGCAAACACAACCTTAAGCGAAGGTATATCAAAATCGATGGCGTAACCCTGATTAAGGGTGTATAAAGTGGAACAGATGGATCAGCGGGAACTGCTGACTCTCGAGCATTACCTTAAGGAGTACGGCCAGCAGGCGGAAATTTTTGCAGGCCAACTGGAACTTATGGAGAACGGGAGGATGGAGGCGCTTACCGCAGTTGAAGCGCTCCAGGGTATAGCCGGTGCTGAGGATGGCACGGTGCTGCTCCAGATCGGCGGAGGTGCGAGTGTTCGGGTAAAGGTGCCGGATCCTGATACAATCCTTCTTAATATCGGGGCTGATGTTATCGTAGAAAGGACGAATAAGGACACGGTTGAATTTTTAAAAGACCGTGTCACTGAGATGGAAGCCTCGGAAAAGAAAGTGGCTGAGGCACTCAACCGGCTCCGGTCCCAGATGAACGAGATCGCAAAACGGCTCGAACAGGGATACCAGCAGACGGTCCAGTCTGAACGGATGGCACAGCCAGCTGCTTTGGGCGAACAGGACGAATAGGCAGGACGGCGTGCATGTTCGGGGGGCTTCGCGAACGATTGCAGGCTGCACGTGCGAGGCTTGCCGGGAGTATCCAGACTGCTGTTGCGGACGGTTCGGATAAAAACAGGGATCCCTCTCCGCAACCGGCTGCTTTTTTGGGCCTGCCCGGTCAGCCCAACTCCCCCTCAGATCCTACTTTTGTCAATAAAGTCCGGACCTTCATTATCGACCGCGAGCTGATCATCACAGAAAAAGAGCTCGCCGGTGCACTCGATGAACTTGAGATCACGCTCTTGGAAAGTGATGTGGCGCTTCCTGTCACCGATGCGGTCATCACCCATGTAAAAAAAGACCTCATCGGCAAACACCGGCGTATCGGGCAGTCAGTGGATTCTCTTGTGGTCGGAACATTAAAAGCGGCACTGCTCAACGTGCTGGGCAAAGGATTTGACCTTGAAAAATATATCAGGACCCACGAGCGCCCGGTCAAGATACTATTCACCGGTGTTAATGGCACGGGCAAGACAACAACCGTCGCGAAGATCGGCTTTTTTTTAAAACAGAAGGGTTTTTCGGTTGTAATCGGAGCGGGAGATACGTACCGTGCCGGTGCGATCGAGCAGATCGAGGTCCATTCCGAACGGATCGGCATCAAGATCATCCAGCACCAGCAGGGTGCCGATCCCTCGGCTGTGCTCTTTGATGCTGTCCAGTATGCTGCGTCGCACAAGATCGATGTTGTGCTCGCTGATACGGCAGGTAGATTTCACACCAAGTCGAACCTGATGAGCCAGCTTGATAAGATCCGACGGGTGATGAAGCCCGATCTTGTGGTCTATGTGGATGAAGCCGTCGCAGGAAACGATGCAGTGGTGAGGGCATATGAGTTTGACCGGACTGTGGGGGCGGATGCCGTTGTGCTCACCAAGGCTGACATGGATTCCCGTGGTGGTGCAGCGATCTCGATCGCCCACACCATTGGAAAACCGCTCATGTTTCTGGGCACCGGGCAGGCATATGATGATATCGTGACATTCTCTCCTGAAGGGATGGTCGAGGAACTGCTGGGTGATGTGTAATGCTTGACATTCTCTCCAGTTCATTAAAAGACGCCATCAAGAAGCTGGCAGGAAAGACTGTTGTAGACCGAGCAGCGGTCGACGAACTGGTCAAAGACCTGCAGAGAGCGCTCCTTTCTGCGGACGTGAACGTAAAGCTGGTCATGGAGCTTTCAAGAGCGATCCGCACCCGTTCACTGGATGAGCCCCCGCTAAAAGCAATTGGGGTTCGCGAGCATGTGTTGCGCATCGTATACCAGGAGCTTGTCCGGCTCATCTGGGCATCTACCGATGTGAAACTTGAACCCCAGACGATCCTGATGGCAGGACTTCAGGGCAGCGGAAAGACGACCACAACCGCCAAGCTCGCCCGGTACTTCCAGAAAAAGGGGCTTAAGGTGGGTGTCATATGTGCAGACACGTTCCGGCCCGGTGCATACGACCAGCTCGCAACTCTCTGTGCAAAGATTAATGTGCCCTGCTTTGGCAACCCGCAGGAGAAAGATGCACGTGCAATTACCCGGCAGGGACTGGCCGCATTTAAGGAACTGGAAGTCATCATCGTTGACACGCAGGGCAGGCATGCTCTTGAAGCGAACCTGATCCAGGAGATCATCGAGCTGAACCAGATGACACAGGCGACACACCGGTGGCTTGTGATCGATGCAGCGCTCGGACAGCAGGCGAGTGAGCAGGCACGCCGGTTCCACGAAGCAATCGATATTGACGGCGTCATCATCACCAAGATGGATGGTACTGCCAAGGGTGGTGGGGCCATGTCAGCAGTGGCAGAGACGAAAAGCGGGATTGCTTTTATCGGTCAGGGAGAGACAATCGAAGACCTCGAGCGGTTTGACCCGGACGGCTTTATATCCCGGCTGCTGGGCATGGGCGACCTGCGGGCTCTCGCAGAAAAGGCCGAAGAGGCGATGCGGGCAGATGACGTGGATGTCAAAGCAATGATGAAGGGCAAGTTCACCCTCCGGGACATGTACAAGCAGCTCGAAGCGCTTAACAAGATGGGTCCGCTCAAGCAGATTATGAACATGCTGCCGCTGGGCAATATGGAGCTCCCCGAAGGTGTGTACGATGTCACCAGCACCAAGATGGTCCGGTACCGTATCATCATGGACTCGATGACGAGCACCGAGCTCGATGACCCTGCGCTCATCAACAGCTCACGTATGCAGCGTATCGCCCATGGTGCGGGAGCAAAGCCGGATGAGGTTCGGGAGCTCCTCAAGTACTATAAGCTGATGCAGCGGACCATCAAAGGGCTTCGTGGTGCCGGCGGCAAATTTAATATGCAGCGCTTAATGAAGCGTTTTTCGGGAATGCAGTGAGATGACTTTTTTTGCTGTTGTCGGGCACACTGCCCGCACTGACGGAGCGTTCAGCCTCAATGATCTGCCATCGGGCGGGGGCAGGATGGACGTACTCTGCCGGTGCGTGAATGCATCGCTCTTCCTGTCCCATAATATTCGGCAGGACGTGGAGTGTTCCCTTGTACTGCTTGGCCCGCCAGTCCCGCCAAAGACAGTAAAATTTTCCGGGGATAGTGTCCGTTCCCTGAATCCTGATGAACGCAGCCCGGCTTCGCTGATCAAAAAGGCGCTGGAGATCCCGTGCGGTTCAGAGTTCCGTGAATCATCTGCAGGAGTGGCTGTGCGAAAGGGAGGCCTTGAACGGTTGCTGCAGGAACACAGTTTCGGTGTGCTGGATGAGCAGGGGGCCGACATCCGGACGTGTGGTCGTCTGCCGGACGCATTCCTGCTTTCCGATCATATGAGTTTTTCTATGGATGATGACGCGCTCATAGCCGGGTGCCCCAGGTTTTCCGTAGGTCCCACGATACTGCACGCTGAGTCGGCAATCGTCATTTTGCTCAATGAACTCGACCGGAGGGTAGGCGGATGGAAATAACGGGTGTTGTTGAAAAGATACTTTCCTATGGAGACTGCTGCGATCATTGTCTGGGCAGGTTCTTTGGGAAGCGGGGGCATGGCCTGACCAATGATGAGCGGGGCATGGCGCTCCGGATCTCGCATGCGATTGCCAACAACCTCGCATACGAACCGTTCACCGGATCATGCTGGGTCTGTGGTAGCTTCTTTGATACAGTTCCTGTATGGGCGGACCGTGTTGTTGACGAAATGAAGGGGATCGAGTATGCGACGTTTCTTATCGGGTGTCGAGTTCCTCCGCTTATCTCCGAGAGCGAGGAGATGGTGTGGAGCGACCTTTCACTAGCCGACCCTGAACCATTCAAGTCCGAGGTGAACCGTGAAGTAGGAAAAGCTGTATCGGCGATCACCGGAAAAAACGTGGACTTCAAAAAACCCGACATTGTTGCACTCCTTGACCTTGGCCATGATATGGTTGACCTGCAGATCAACCCGGTCTTTTTCTATGGCAGGTACCAGAAATATGAGCGTGGCATCCCCCAGACCCACTGGGATTGCCGTCACTGCCGGGGTGCCGGGTGCGAAAAGTGCAATTTCACCGGCAAACAATACCAGGACTCGGTCGAGGAACTGATCGGGCGGCCGGTAATTGACCTGTTTTGTGCGCAGAATGCGGTGCTCCATGGAGCGGGGCGCGAGGACATCGATGCCCGTATGATCGGCACAGGAAGGCCGTTCATCCTCGAAGTGGTCTCACCAAAGCGACGGAAGGGGGATCTCCCCTCGGTTGAAGAGGCAATCAACCGGAGTGCACAAGGACGCATCACCGTGGAACTTGTCCGCTGGACCGAACGTAATGAGGTGGAAACCCTTAAATCGAACAAGGCGCATAAAAAATACAGGATCATAGTCGGGGTTGAGGGTGCACCCTCACCTGACGAGTTCGCAAAAGCCGTAAAATCCTTATCCGGCGCCATAATACGCCAGCGCACACCGGAAAGGGTCGCACATCGGCGTGCTGATAAAATCCGCGAACGCAGGGTCCTTGCTATCGAATGCACCGGTGCGGAAGACGGCAGGTTTACCGTCGAAGTGACGGGAGAAGCCGGACTCTACATCAAGGAACTGATATCAGGGGACAACGGGAGGACGCAACCGAGCCTGTCGGAGGTTCTGGGCCTCTCCGCCCGAGTAACCAGCCTCGATGTAGTGCTGGTCGAGGAGAAAAAAAGTGAGTGAATAACCATGGCACACCATAACGGACCGCGAAAAAAGACACGGTATAAGTTCAAGAAAGAATTGAGAAAGCGCGGGCTACCCCCCGTCACTTCCGTCATCCAGAAGTTCGAAATCGGTGAGAAAGTCCACATCGTTTGTGAACCCTCCATCCAGAAGGGCATGCCCCACCGCAGGTTCCACGGGAAGACAGGAACCGTTGTCGGGCAGCGGGGACGCGCCTGGATGCTTGCAATCGCTGACGGCAACGCCGAAAAGATCGTGATCGCAAGACCACAACATCTAAAAGCACAACGGTAAATCCATTATCAGGTGACTGGCATGAAAGTTAAAGGTGTTATTAGCGAAGAGAAGGTCACGCTCCCTCAGGTTCGTGAAGTCCTGCGGGGCGTAGAAGCGCAGCGGCTTGCTGAAGAAAAGGAGATGTCCTACGAGTTTCGCCGCAGTATAGAGCATGCTAATCAGGTCGCAAAGACACCTCCGGAAAAATCAGTGGCGCTTGTGGAACAACTCCTGAAAATGGAGAAGATGAAGCCTGAGATCGCGTTCCGTATAGCAAATATCATGCCCAGGACCCGGGACGAACTGCGCGCGATCTATGCCAAGGAACGCTTTTCACTCGTTCCAGAAGAACTCGATTCTATCCTCGAGATTGTTTCATCCCATTTCTGAGGTGGAGCCATGAAGGTTGAGAAGAAGGAGGTCAACTGCATAGTACTCGATGTTCTTGCAAAAGGGCATCCTGACGACCCCCGCCCCCCGTTCAAACGCGAGCCTCTCGTCCAGGCGATGGGGCTTGAACAGTTCAAACTGCTCGAACTCGTCCCCAAGCAAGGTATCCCGATCGAACTCTACGAGAAACTGTATATCGGTGATGGTGAGCGGCAGAAGATCGAGCGGGTCAAGCGCAGGATCGGGTACGAAGAGCTGACCCAGACTGCCCGCGGTGAACTGCCCTTTATCATCGAAAAAATTGTCAAGGAGCGGGAGCATGATTTTGTACAGTTCTTCAACACCGCAGTTCCTATCACCCCCAAGATGCACATGCTCCACCTGCTCCCCGGCATTGGTAAAAAACTGATGTGGGAGATCTTAGATACCCGCAGCCGGAAACCATTTGAGAATTTTCTGGACATTTCGACCCGCATCAAGTCGATCCCACACCCTGAGAAGATGATTATTGCCCGCATCCTTGAAGAGCTTCAGAACAAGGACGTGAAGTATCACGTCTTTACTACGAGATGAAGGCATATTGTGACCAGCATTTCCTTATCGACCCGCAGGCAGTCGGACGTATCGCAAGCGTAACTGACGTCCAGGACCGCGAAGTGCTGGAGGTGGGACCCGGCAACGGCGCACTTACACAGGCACTGCTCGATCGCGGGGCAATCGTCCATGCGGTAGAGCTGGACAGGGACCTTTGCGACGGTCTTAATGACCGGTTCTCCGAAGCGATCGCTCATGGCAGACTTACCGTGATGCACGGGGATGCGTCGCGGTGTGACCTTCCCCCTTTTTCAATCGTTGTTTCAAACCTCCCGTACTCGATCTCATCGAAGATCACGTTCCGGCTGCTTGAGAAAGGATTCGAGGTTGCAGTGCTGATGTACCAGATGGAGTTTGCAAAACGGATGGTTGCACCGGCAGGCACCAAGGATTGTGGCAGGCTCTCGATTATGGTACAGACCTATGCGACCGCACAGAAGTGCTTCACGCTCCCGCCCAACTGTTTCTCGCCCAAACCACAGGTGCATTCTACGGTGGTAAAGATTGTTCCCCGCCCCCCGATCTTTTATATCAATGACAACAGGCGCTACGCGGATGTCGTGCGAGCCCTTTTTTCCCACCGGAGAAAGACCGTCAGGAACTGCCTGAAGGGTTCCGGCGGAATGCTCGATCCTGCATGGGTGAATCGGGCTATTGAAATACTGCCCAAAGAGATCCTTGCAAGCAGGCCGGAAGAACTGTATCTCGAGGATTTTGCTTCAATTGCAAACCTTGAGTAGACCGGGAAATAGTGTATCCATCAGTCAGGGATCGGTGAGCGGGAAGGGAAAAAATCACGTGTTTTGCGTGAAAAAAAGGTTTTTAGTCTTCCACAGGATCCCCGCGATACCCGTGAGCTCCAAGGATCGTGATCACGTTATTGAGCCATTCGTGATCATCGGTATGGTGAATATCCTGGAGATGGGCAAGGATATGGGAATCATGCCCGTGTATGTTATGTCCACCAGGGCCGTGAGTATGCTGGACCTGATCGTGCTTTGTTTGTATAGGATGAGGTAAATGTGCTATCTTTTCTGACCAGATGGAGACAAGGGCTTCGTCATGTGTCCTGAGCTCATTGATACCGATGACCCTTCCACGGATCTCACCGGATGCATGATGATGGATCAGCATGCGATAACACTGGAAATCCCTGCAGATGGTGGGGCGGGTGGGATAAACTGCACACGCAAACCCCTTGCCTTCGGGATTCTTCCTGCTGAAGAAACATCCCTTGCGGTTCGGATCTTTCCCGCCCGTCTCCTCAAAGTCTTCGGCTATCTCATCCGCAAATTCTGGTTGCGTATGAACAAGAAACAGTTCATTGGAGATCCCGTACCGGCAATAGTAATCCCTCTCCGTGAGCTGGCTTTCAATTTTTATGAACTCCCCAAAGCTCTGGCAGCATTTCCCGCACCAGTTACAGTCGAACTTGGCCATATCTCTCAGCTCATTTCAGCCATGGGGGGTAATAAATTCTGTGAAATATTCCGGGCAAAAACATCAGGAAAAAATGTTATTCCTGTGGATGAATAATAACTTTCAGGCTCCCGTCCCGGTGCCGGGCAGTTAGGAGAAAACCTTGAACCGTTTCTCGTAATGGAAACACATGGGTTATCATGTCGGTCACATTGATTCTTTTATGCTGAATCAATTTCAGGGCCGTTCTCAGATTATGGAAATCGGCAGCATATGAATGGGTAATCGTAATCTCTTTCTGCCACAGGTTCCAGAGGTTGATTTCGGACTGTATTTCAGGATTTGTGGGGGCAAAAAACAAGATCGTACCCCCGGGTCCGACTGCGTCAAGCGACTGTTTCACACAGACGGGAACCGGTGCGGTCATAATGACGGTGTCCGCTCCAAGCCCACCATTTAATTCTTTAAACCTTCCGGGAACATCTTCTGTGGCGGAAATGGTTGCATCGGCACCGAATTTCCGGGCGACCCCCAATCGTTCAGGACTCGGGTTGGAGACAGCGATAAATCCCGCACCATTCAGACGGGCTGCCTTGAGATGCAACAATCCGGTGATCCCCGCACCAATGATCAAAACCGACCGGCCATCCGAGACCGGGGCCCGTTCTTGCCCACGCAACACACATCCAAGGGGTTCAACAAATGTTCCCGCATCAAAAGAAACCGATTCGGGAAGGCGTAGCATACCCCGGTCCACGTTGATCTCGGGCAGCACCACATATTCTGCAAACGCCCCGTACGCATTCTTGAATTTTGTTTTTTGCAGTGTGTCACATGCGGTTGTATGCCCGCGTATGCATGCATTACACGTGTTACATGGTACATGATGGGTGAATGCGACCCGGTCTCCCACTCTCCATTTCGGGTCTGCGCCGGGACCGGTTTCTGCAATGATTCCTGTGCATTCGTGCCCGAACGCCCCGATACCGCCGGGCCTTCCCGCACGCTTGATCCGGTACCATTCCATGACATCTGACCCGCACACTCCGCATGCCATGATTCTGACTTTGATTTCTCCCGGCCCGACTATTGGATCTTCAACATCTTCGGTGCGAATGTCACTGTTCTTATGATAGACCGCTGCTTTCATTGTGTTCACGAATGGAAAGTAAATTTATAAGAGATAAAAAAATTCAGTCAAGCTTGCATGCACCGGGTAAATTTGCATTGTAGATATCCAGGGCTTCCTTTACCGTATGATTTTCATGGACAATTGCACGAATTCCTTTGATCATGCCGATAGGATTGTCATCCTGGAAAATATTTCGTCCGAAATCAACTCCCACAGCACCAGCCTTGACAGAGTTGTAGGCCATCTGGAGAGCGTCAGGAGGACTGGTATACTTACCTCCCGCAACTACGACAGCAGTTGGAGAAACCCAGTCAACCAGTTTGGAAAATTCCTCACAATAATAGGTCTTGATAATCCGGGCCCCGGCATCCTGACAGATACGGGAGGCAAGCGCTAAATAGCGCAAATCCCTCGCCATGTTTTTCCCGACAGCTGTTACTGCCAACACGGGAATTCCGTATTCGTCGGCGTGATTGATCATGTCGGTGAGATTGAGAATCGTCTGTTGCTGGTTGGCAGAGCCGATAAACACACTGACCGCGATACCGGCCGCATCCATCCGGATGGCTTCTTTAATCGTAACCGTGAGCTTTTCATCGCTTAACTCTTCGAATAAAACGCTGTTTCCCCCTGTAACACGTAACATGATGGGCTTTGACCCGGCATCTTCGGGCGCAATATTGCTCCGCACTGCCCCGCGTGTCGTCATCAGGCAATCGCAATAGGGAAGGAGTGTTTTTATTGTGTTGCTCATGTTGCGCAGCCCCGTTGTCGGTCCCTGGAAATAGGGATGATCTATCGCAAGCATCACTACCCGATTATCTTTCGGATTGATTATCCGGTTCATCCGGCTCTGGATTCCAATATCAAGATGTGCATTTACCATGGGGACACTTCACGAGAATTAATGATACACACCTGTATAAAAACTCGGGTTATTTGTGCTCCGGTCTGACGACGAGGTATCCCTTCCCTGTTAACCAGTGGTGAAATTCATGGGTGCTATGGAGACAATTGGATGCACAAATCGCCCGGATTTCTTCATGTTTAGGAGATTTTTCGACTTCTTTATTCAAGAGCAATTGTATCGGGCATTTCACATCATTACAATATTCCCGACGCGTATACTCGATATACCCATCTATCGACTGCATAAGTAATCCTTAGGAAATAAATGAAAAAGGTTTTCGGAATAAAGTACCAAGTACCAATTTTAAAAATTGTTGTTTTCTCACTGTGAACGACCACAAAAGATCCCTTGCTCCATCCCACATTGCTCACCTGAATAGATGCTCTTTGGTATGCACAAGGGCGTGCCAGAGATGATTCAGGGGCGAGGGATATGGTATGCGGGATCTATGAGGGAACAGATTTTACATCGGGATAAACTGCCGGCGGGTGTATATTAGCAGTATTGCCTGTGGCAGGGGCGTACTGGAACAAGGCGTAAAAATACGATGAAATAATCAGAGGGTGAACCAGCAATATTTGGGACTTAATGCCGAGATTATCGGCAATAAAAGAACATTATCTGGTATTTATCCAGATCCAAGAGAATTATTGTTGAGTAAATGTAGATCCTGGAAAAAAATCTGGTTACATTCTGATTTTTTATTTCAACCGGTTTTGATACGGCAAATTTCAACAGAAATACATGGATTGTATCACCAATATCTTGAATTCCGACAGTTTGTACGGATTGCATCCTGCGAATTTCTGTGTGCCAGAGCGCCATTAATAACCTTGGCATTACACCCGCCCTGTTGTATTACGTTCCGTCACCTTTCAAATAGTCTGTGATATATACCTCCATGTACATGGATCCCCTGCACCCGCCAACAGCACGGCAGCAACATGCGGTCCTGTTGATTGTATCGCTCGGTGCATTCATGGTCTCCATTGATGCCACGATTGTCAATATCGCCCTCCCCAGCATCGCCCAATCATTTGGCATCGACATGGGTCTTGTCTCATGGGTGATCATGGTCTATCTTCTTATCCTGATAAGTTCACTCACCATTGCAGGAAAACTCGGGGATATCAAGGGGTTCCGGTACGTATTTTCCGCAGGGTGTATAATCTTTATCACCGGATCAGTGCTCTGTGGGATCTCGGCAACCTTCGGACAGTTGATATGTTTCCGGGCGCTTCAGGGAATCGGGGCTGCCGCCCTGTATGCCATCGGGCCCGCGATGATCGCTGAGCATCTTCCTGCACGGAAACGGGGCTGGGCTCTTGGGATTATGACGACCATTGTCTCGGTGGGGGTTGCAATCGGACCTCTCCTCGGGGGTTTTATCACCGAATACGCGAACTGGAATTTAATCTTCTTCGTCAATGTGCCAGTCGGAATTTTGGTACTTTTTATCTCACTCTCGCTCCTTCCCTCAGATATCCCCACGGCTGTGCCTGCAGAATTTGACCTTGCGGGGGCAGTCCTCATCTTTTTTGCCCTGCTTATGTTTCTTTTTCCTGTTAACCGCGGGCTCGTGCTGGGCTGGACATCCCCGGCCATTATTGGAACTTTTACGGTTTCACTCGTTTTTTTCTTCCTGTTTTTTGTCCGCCAGCATTACTGCAGGCACCCAATCATCAATATGCGGATTTTTAAAAACCGGGCGTTCCTTGCGGGAAATCTTATTGCATTTCTCTTGACGCTTGTTATCAACGGCGCCGAGTTTTTATTCCCGTTCTTTTTTGAAAATGTGCAGGGATTATCCCCCGCTGTCACCGGTATACTGCTTGCAGTCCCGGCCGTTACCCTGATGGTCACCGGGCCGGTTGCCGGTTCCCTGTCGGACCGGTACAGCCCGCGGATTCTCACAACTATCGCCCTCACCATCGCTCTTGCGACGTTTGTCATGTTCAGTATGTTCGATGCGGCAACAGCGTTCCCGTTTATCATTGCCGCTCTTGCACTTGAGGGGATAGCCATTGGCCTGTATTCCTCACCGAACACGAACCAGATCCTTTCTGCAGGCAGCGGGAACGAAAAAGGGCTCTCTTCCAGCGTGATGATGACGATCCGTCACTTCAGTTCAGCACTCGGTGTTGCCATCTTCGGGTCTGCTGTACTGCGGATTGTGTTTGGGACCAGCAGTGCCAAAGGTGTTGTACCAGCCAGTGTCCCAGCTAATCAGCTGGTGATCGGATTTCAGGAGGTGTTCCTGCTCGGGGCAATCCTTGTCTTTGCCGCACTGGTACTTGCTGTGGTGATGAGCTGGGGGACACAAAAGCAGGATAAAAAAAGGGGAAGAGAGTCCACGAGATAAAAAAAAGGCGGACATACAAAACACATGGTGCCCTTTTACCCAATATTTCATGATTTATCATATACTCCGGTTGCTGCCGACCAGTTTGTTCCGGCAGACGGAGGCGATATTTTTTCTTGACCGGTTGCAAAATATTGCACCAACAATGTCCGGTAATCCCGCCCAGGTCTATACACCTTCAGACGACACGCATCTCCTTCTTTCTGCTGCACAACGCGAAGTCCGCCCGATCGATCGTGTGCTGGAAGTCGGTACAGGGAGCGGGATCATCGCAGCCACTCTCGCAAAGACCGCAGCTTCGGTCATTGCCACGGATATCAATCCCCATGCACTGGTTTACGCTCACGGTACAGGAATCGAAGTGGTACGGACAGACCTTTTCTCCGGTCTAAAGGGCACTTTCGACCTTGTGGTCTTCAACCCGC